>Ga0181410_1000001_pt1 | contig 218671 bp, 224 predicted proteins | sample 33SPOviralmetaG_FD_130112 | JGI IMG/M metagenome (GOLD analysis project Ga0181410, IMG submission 130112) | Marine viral communities from the oligotrophic San Pedro Time Series (SPOT) site, San Pedro Channel, CA, USA - 33 SPOT_SRF_2012-06-20 | ecosystem: Environmental > Aquatic > Marine >...
ACACACTCTTTGCATTCATGTCAATTGCCGCAAGTATATCTTTTACTGGGAGTTTTTGCTGTGCCATTCTTCTAAGTCCTCCGGAGTATTAATCTCCATACCATTATATTGTACACTCAAAACTCCTACTTGCCAACCGTTTTTTAACCATCGGAGTTGTTCTAATTTTTCTACTTCTTCTTCCTGGGTTACTTCTAGTTTACTATACAGTTCTAATGGATTACGTTTGTATCCATATACTCCCAGATGCCAGTCGCCATAACCAGTTAAGCCTCTGCCGAACCACAGTGCTTGATCACCAGCACGTACCATTTTTACTGAACTTGGATCATTTTGTTTTTCTTCAGGCATTTGTGTATACACCGAAGTAACTGAATAATTTTTTAAATGCCAAATACATTTTTCAATAATATCAACAGTTACATCTGGCATATCACCTTGTACATTTATAAACTGTTTGTATTGGTCGAACCTACTATCTCTCAATACACCTGCACATCTTTCAGTACCGTTTTCGTAAGGATCGTCATGTACAACTATATTTCCTTTAGGAAATAAACTAGCTATACGCTTACTATCTGTAAGCACAAAGGTGTCTAAGCCCGTCTCTAAGCAACGATCGTATACTCTACGTATCATCGGTACTCCGTTAAGTAACTTCAACGGCTTTTCAGGGAAGCGTGTTGATGCTAACCTAGCCGGTATTAGTATAGCTGTATTCATGTATCTCTCCTACTACTCGATCAAAGTCCTCTAGCTTTAGCATATTAGGACCGTCACTTGGTGCATTATCTGGGTCAGGGTGTACTTCTATAAAGAAATTCCTAATCCCCAAAGCACTACCTGCACGGCATAAGCCAGGAACGTAATCGCGATTACCGCCGCTACTGCCTCCAAGACCGCCTGGTTTCTGTACTCCGTGCGTGGCATCAAGTACCACAGGGGTGCTATAATTATGAAGCATATAGTCCAAACCAGTAAAGTCAACAACAAGAGTATTGTATCCAAAACTTGTTCCTCTCTCTGTTATCCAAACATCTTTAGCACCTTCTGTCTTTGATAGTATACCGTCCATGTCCCAAGGTGCAAGGAACTGGCCTTTCTTAATGTTTACAATTTTATCTGTAGCACAAGCCGCTTGTAGTAAATCAGTTTGTCTACATAAGAATGCAGGTATCTGTAGCACGTCTACAGCATCATTGTAGTAGTTTACTATGTCTTTAATTTGTTCTACTGTATGAACGTCTGTGAGCGTCTTAGAGCCCACTACACCACGTATCTCTTGAAAGTCATGTAGTGTTGTATTAAAGCCTACTCCACGCTTGCCTTTCATGCTACTTCTATTAGCTTTATCAAAACTAGCTTTAAAATAATATTCTGCACCATACTTACGACATACATCTGCACAATGTTGTGCAATCTCTAAGCTATGTTCTAAGCTTTCGTGTTGGCAAGGTCCTGCAATTATTCTAATCATTATTCATTTCTCATTATTAAAGTTTCGTCGTCCCAAGATTCTTTCTGTACATAAGGCTTTGGTGGCATTGTAAATAATGCTCGTGTAAAGTATGGATAAACATTACTTGGCTTACGTGCAAATACTACCCATCTATGTCCCATTCCTTGTGTAAAAGTAGGATACGTTTCGTCTATGAAATCTAACATACTTGTGCCTGTAGTAAACACATCATCACATATTAAAGGAAAGTCGTCGGAGTTACCAGATGCATATTCGTTTAACGCTTCGGCTAGTTTTAGTCCTCCACGAGGTATACCAACTGCTTCACTGAATGGACGATCTTGATAATCCATAATCATCTTTGCTAGACACTTCCATTCTTCATCTGTAATAGCATCACATTCTAGTTTCCATTGAAGTGATAATCCTGCGTGGCTGGTAAAGTTACCAAGTTGAAATAGTTCTGTCATTTGTTCTCCTTTGATAGTAAATAGATATCTAAAACTTTTGAAAGACATTTTTTTAATGTCTTGTTTGTTCTAGCCAGCTCTGTTATTTCTTGCCAGTCTTTATATGTAAACAAGTCTCCTTGTTCCTTTGCTTTAGCACGATTGATGCCATCTGCATCTCCGCCTATAATCCATCTCGGAATGTCTTTATAAGGTTCATCTCTGTAACGTGCATACACAACGTTATCAACTCTTTCGTATATAAGTGCTTCGCCAGTTATTAGATTACTCATTATTTTACCGGTGTACCAATAGTGCGTCTTACAATGTCATCGTGATTGAACTCTGCCCAATATAGCTCAAATGCTACACCATCTTTTAGTCCTTCAAACTGATGTATCTTGCCAGGTTTAACTTGTGTAAAGTCACCTGCTTTTAAAATAGTTTCATCGACTAAACCTTCTTGTGCGCCATCTTGCCAAACACGAATTAGCATTTCGCCTGACTCAACAAAGAAGCCATTCCATTTAAATTGATGTTCATGCTCTGAACATTTGTATCCTGCTTTATATTCAATACGGTGAAATTCTAATACACCATTTGCATGGACTAACTCTGTGTTACCCCAAATTTTACCAGCTTTGATTCCCATTTTAATCTCCTTCTATATAGTCTTCAAATGCTTCTACTGCTTCTTCAAACGTTAAGTATCTTCTGCCTTCTAATTTTAAACTAGCTGGCACAAAACACAGTGTCCATCTTCCTTGTGTTGAATCTGGATTATAAGTTGAATGTAGTCGTCCTACATTAACTAAACTTACTTTATTAGTATTCGCTTCGTGTACTAATTCACAATCTTCTTTTAATGCAACTAAATTATGGTGCGTCCTTTCTGAAAAATCATCTGATACAGCTTCACTACCTAACATTTCTTGTGCAGCATCTGTTCCTACAATTTGTTGTGCTTTGCTAGATTCCCACCATCTTATAGTTCCTGTATCAGGACCATATGTAATGTTTATTTTAGCACGATCATCAATAGTTACATCATCACAATGAATTGGTATCTCCCCGTGATTGGGAGGAGTATAAAACACTTCAGTATGGCAAGTATATAATCCTAATGAATTCAACCATGTTTCTACATTATTACACTTCCAGGGGTTAATGTCTTCATGTCTCCATTTTTCCGGAGTTGTATTTAAAACTTCTGGCTTTGTTATATCAAATGGAAGTTTTAAATATCTATGATAGATATTATCTCTCATCTACTTTCCTTTATATACGGGCCAAATGCTTCTAGTGATTCTTTAAATGTAAGATGACTACGCCCTAGATCATATTTTAATTTATGACTTATTGGTACAAAGCATAGTGTCCATCGGCCCTCTGTTGGATGCGGATTATATGTTGAATGAAATTGACCTACATTAACTAAACTAACTTTATTAGTAGATGCTTCGTGTACTAATTCGCAGTCTTCTTTTGCAGGGAACCAAAAGTGTTTATTTTTTATATTATCAAGTATTTCTTTTTTACCTTTAAAGATTTCTCCTACATTTGCCATCTTTTTTGATTCATTATGAGACCACCATCTTGTAGTGCCTCCGACGGGACCCCATGTGATATTAATTTTTGAACGATTATCTATTTTTTTACCGTCAACATGTATAGGCAAAAATCCATTTGGAGGAGTATAATAAGCAACCACATCATTTATAAAAAGCCCTAGTTTGCCTAGAAAATTATTTAAATTTTTACAAATCCACGGATTAAGCTCTTGATGATACATGCCCTCAGGTTGTGTATCACATACAGGGTGTTTTGTAATATCAAAAGGAAGGTTTAAATATCTGTGATAGATATTTTCACTGTCTAATTTTTTTTCTGTCGTCGACCATTCCATGTTATTCCTTTCTAGATTAACTTTGAATATTCTATTACTTCGCATTGCCTACTTATGTCTTTAACAAAAAATGCACATCGAGGTTTGTCAGTAGTGTCAATCGGTATAGTAAGTAACTGTCCGTTTTTCATTTTGGGAAAGTACCATTTTACATCAGTATAGAAGTTTACAATATTTATAGGAGCAAAGTCCATTTTGTAACTTGATAATGGATTAAACATAAACGCTTCAAATCCTCTGTCATTAATACTTGTTAATGGTAGAATTTCTAAATCCATACCACTTTCGCTGCACCCTACAGCCAAACTCCAATCAACTGGCATAGTGATTTCTTGCCCGCCTATATTTAAAACCATAGCAGGAGCACTAAATGATTCTAAGAAAATAAGAGGAACAAAAAAGAAATCAGGATTTGCAGGGTCAGAATTATCAAGTACGCTAAATCGAACATCATCGTCTATTTGTTCGGGTAAATCTTCTAAGCTAAAGCACTTATTTTCTAATGTTAGTATTCTCATATATTAATTCCAATCTACCTTTTCTATGGTGAAGGGGTATTGTGCCTCCTTATAGAACTTCTTACGTTGCGTCAAATGTCGCTTCGCAAACTTGCACGTAGAAGTTAGATCCCATATTTGAACGAAGTCTTTATCTTTAGCCTTTCTAACGCCTCTGCCTATTGATTGGATTACTCTTACAAAACTTTTGCCTGGTTCAATTAATACAAGATTAAATATCCTTGGTATATTAATACCAACAGCTGCAACACCATATGTAGCAATAATTACCTTGTTTGTACCTTCTTTAATTTCGTCGTATGTGTCTTTCCTATCTTTTAATTTTACATCGCCTTTAACAAATGTTGAATCAGGAATAAGTTCCTGCAACATTTCACCTGCACTAATTCTATCTACTAGTATTAGTGTATTGCCTGATTGTGATATTGAGTTTAACATTTTGCCTATATAGTCTATCCTGTCTTTATTCGTAACAAGATATTTTAATTCTTCTTGATAGTTGCTATGTGCAACAGTATCAATCAGTTGTACCACATTAACATGGCATTGAGCTAGTACGCCTTTGTCTTGTAGTTCCTTCGCACTAATTTCTCCTATAACTGGACCTAATGAAGCATGAATACTTTCAAACTCAAACTTCTCTTTAGGTACTGTACCAGTTAATCCCCAACGTATTGGAGCGTTACGTAGGTTGCGAGTCAACAAGTTTTTTAGAACTTCTGCTTTCGCTTGGTGTACTTCGTCAACAATAATAGTGCTTACACCTTCTAGGAATTCAGCTAGCCCTAGTACTGCTGTGCCGTCCTTGTGCTTCTTGTCAAGTATATTCAAACTTTGCCAAGTGCAAATAGTGTGAGTCTTACCTAATTGTTTCCTGTCTCCGAAGTACACCCCTACGTCGAGCCCACAGTTGATATAGTCTTCTTCTGTTTGTGCTACTAATGATTTGTTAGGCACAATAACTATACTACGACCGTAAGGCTCAGCTATATGTGATAGTGTTGCTGTTGTAATTGTTTTACCTGCGCCAGTAGCAATCTGTTGCAAGCTTTGTGGATTAGCAATAAAATTATTAATTGCTTCTACTTGGTAATCTCTTAGTATAACTTCTTCACCTTCTGCTGGATGACCTTTTGGCCATACAACACCTTTGTCAGCCCAATAGCGTTCTGTTACTGGCTTAAAGTCTAAGGTAATAGGATGCCTGTCGTCTTGTATGTCAACAATCTCAACATTATTTCGTTGTAAAACTCCCACGATAGTATCAAGATGATTAACATATCCAGTACCACCAATACCGAAAAAATTAACTTTGCCATCCCATCTTCCTAACTTATATTGTGGCATATAGCGAGCGTAAGGAACTTCAAACTTGAGTGCATTCGCAATCTTTCTACGAACATCGACCTCAAGGCCTTCAAGTTTAATGTTAACCTCGTCTTGTATAATTAATCTACAACTAGCCATATATACTACTATGTCTCCTAAATGGACTTAGATACTCTTCTCTAAAAATAACTAAATCACATGTATCTGTAACAAAGGTATCTAATGTTTTATCAAGCATACTATCAAAACATAATGCTACTGTTGGTTTACATTCACAGTTTACAAGAAGTTTGGGTAGTTTATCTTTACTAATATACACTATTTTTGTTGATTTGTCAACCCAATTATTAACTTTTCTATCCTTGACTAAATGATTAAATCCTGCATTTTTATCATCTAATCTAAATAATACACTTTGTTGATCTGAATTTAGTATATCTCTATAGTACGTAAGCATAGAATGTAATTGTAATTCAGCTTTATCTTTACTAAGAATAACCAGCATAGGAAATCTATCAAGTTGCCATAAACTTCCTAGCAGTTGATCTAAAGTTTCTATACTAGGTTTGCTTTCGTATACAACAGTATTTCTAAATGCAATAGACTCTGTAATATTTTTTGGGTCTAGTACATCTATATGTGCCAAACCGTATTTGAATTTTCTATCAGCATATTTTAAAAATGTGTCATCATTTAATTTTCCTATGTCTGATTCCATTAATTCTTTTGCTGATTGATTAACATTACGTATTTGCATATCAAAAATACCAGGAACATATTTTTCTTTTTGTGCTTCCATATGTTTCATTTCATGATATACCTCAACTAATTCAGTATCAATTTTAAAACTTTTACCAGCAAATCTATTAAGGATATTTAAAACATTTATTTCTGTATAATCAAAGAAATGTTCATGTGATCCTTTTTTATGATTGTATCCTTTAGCTTTATGAGATATTTCATTAATTAGCATTATGTCGGATTTCTTAAAAGGAAACCTAACTTTAATTTTATCATTTTTTAATGTAATGTATTTTTCTCTGTTAATCTCTCGCAAAGGATGCCTTAGCTTATTAATTTCTAAGGGAATATCGGCGTTGTCAAACTGATCTTTATATGCAAGAAGTTTTGTTTGCATTAATGCAAACTGTCTATCTGTAAGTGCAGTTCCTTTAAATACTTGCCTGGCTATACTATGCATAATAGTATAGTCTTCTTTCATTAGAGAAAAATTGTCAGATTCTTTTCTAAATCCAGCAAGTAGTTCAAGGCAGTCTTCTATAGTATTCTCAAGCATACTATATTATAGCTTAAGAAAGCTTAGATGTCAAGTTCTTTAATGGTATTCCTGCAGATATTTCATCTAATGTATATTCAGTATGTGCATAGTCATTGAGCCATTGTTGCCTATCTGGCATTTTTGGATTCATTATATCGTTTAAATTAAGATTACCTACATCATATGCTAAACTACTTGGTCCTACGAATGCAGGCTTACCTGCAATAATACTGTGTGGACCTGGGTTACTGCTCCAACAAACTGTTGCCCATGCTGCTCTAACATCAAAGTCGTAGTCGTCGTATGTACTTTCTATTTTAGTAGGGGTTTGCCGTATAACATTTTTAAAATCATTCTCAACATACTGTACAGGATATCTTGGATGGGGCCGCCAGTATATGGGCATATCAGTATGTTCACGAATTGTGTTAATAGTATTGCCTAACCATGCAGTCATATTAGGCATTAGTTCCCATTGCTGACTTTTTTCGTGTTGTCCGCATATAAGAATATAATCGCCCTCAGTTCGCCAATCTTTAAGATGTAGTCCTAGCTTATTAGCTCTTGTGTAGTCATTACCTGTTGGTCCGAAGTAGGCGTCGCGATTAATACCATTCAATCCTACTTTCCATGTAGTGCCTCTTTTTATACCGCCTACTTCAAGTACTATGGTTGGTTTTTTATTGTGTTGATTATCTTGCCATATACGTTTATTTGCAGCCATTCGGCCATGCCAAAGAACACTCCAAATAACATCAACATCACTGCTCCTATCATTATTGCTAACATCATAGCCAGCATCCATAAGACTGTTAGCAAAGGCATCAAAAACTGGTCGGCTATTGAGTGCGCCATAATCTCTCCATAAACTAAACTTCATTCCAATATGCTTCCTGCCTTCGTTCCATGAGGTCTTTGTTTCTGCTACGTCCTTCTTTCTTTCTTGCACCTTTTAAGTGATCTAACCATTTACCTAATTCACTGTTAATTAGAGGATGTCCGCCGCCTCCTGTCTTAGCAGGATTGTTGTAAATGTTTTCACTATAATCGTGTGCAGTAGGAAAGTCTGCTTTTAAATTATTAAGTATGTGTCCAAACACATAGCTGTCGTGCCATTCTTCCAATTTAAATATACCGTTATCGGCATCTTCGTATACTCTTTCAAACTCTTTAATAAATTCATGACATACAGGATGGTTCAAGTTAAGACCGTAAAATCCACACTCTGGCCATGTTTGTGATCCTTTACCTCGACCTACATAAGTTATCCATGCGTTTTCTGGCAGCAAGTTTACAAAGTCATTGTAGGACCAAGGACTATGTACAAACGTATCTGCATCCATCCACACACACCAGTCCTTAGAGCGTGTTACAGCGTCATACACTGCGTATGTTTTATTAGCAAAGCGTACAGCGTCCCATTTAAATTCTTTATGCCAGTCACGAGGTCTACGTGCTTTAATATCATCTGGCGGTATACCATTTGCTTTTGGTACATCTTTCCAACGCTCTTTAAATGCTACGAGTTTAGGTAATGCTTCAGTAGCATCTAATATAGTAATTTGATCTGGGTCTGGATTAACTGGAGTACAACCTTCTGCATATACTAACAGTTTAATACGCTTATCTATATTTTTTGCAAAACTATCTAAGAATCTCTGTCCATAAACTTCAAGTCCTTCTTTATGAAATGTTGTTAGTGCTGTTATATTTTTCATCTTTTATCCGCCCATTGTCTAAGATGTTTCCATGCAGTCCCATCTTTTAATTCGTCCAAACTCCAATGCATTTGTGCCATCTTTTCAATCCATGGTTGCCGATCAAAAGTTGTAATATTTTCTAAGTCAGCAAAGTTTGTATGTGCAACATCTTTAGCTTGACTCCTAGGAGCATCTGTTAAAAATATAGGAACTCCTTCAATTGCTGCAACAACACCCGGACTTGAATTATGATTAACTAAACAGTGTGCGGATGTAAGATCTTGCATTATACTATCTGCATTTGATACTCTAACATTAGGTAGTCTATATCTTACAATTGATCTTTTATGTTCTATTTGATTTTTATCTCCTGGATGAAATCTTATGACAATAGCTCTATCAGAATATTTTCTAATTTCTTGAATAGTTCGTACTACCCAAGGAAGTAGTGGTTGGTTATCCATACTCCAACCACCGTCACGTTGACAACAAATTAAAATATAATTGCCATTATTTTTCCAAGGTTTTATTTCTAATCCTAATTTATTTTTAATTAATTCCCATCGTTTAGGATCAGGCGCACCATTACAATACTCTCCTGTAGTTGGAAATATTCCATCATAACTGTATCTTAAAAACTTATTACTGTTACCAGGATCTGCATACAAAAATAAGTTTGCGTCAACTATAAGAGTTCGTTTACCTCTTTTTTGTTGATGTTCGATTACCCTACGTCTTAAATCTAAATGCTGTGATCTTTTACTACCAGGATGTACAAATCCCTGCATTACAGCTACGTCAGCATCTACAACATTGTAATCTGTTACAATAGTTCCTTCGTCGCCGCCTTTCCAAACACCTTCAATTGCGTTTACTATTATTGCTGGTTTTTCAGGGTTGGTGTTACCAGGTGGTATTCCCATAAGGTAACTTGCAACTGATATGCTCATCTGATTCCATACTCCCTCAGCGTCGGTAGCACAGTTCCTGCTACCATTTCTTGTGGATTATATTGACAATAACCTAACCAGTTTTGCCAACCTATTACTTTTTCTTCTTCTACATACAACGGATTTTCGATACTACTTAAATCAGTTCCGCAAGCAAAATCAGCAGCATTTGGTGCTAGTGTAAAACAAGGTATGCCATAGCCAATTGCTTCTGTTGCAGCTATACTATTATATGTTACTACAGCAAAAATATTATCTTCTTCAAATTGATGATATATGCTATTGTCTCTGACTCGTTCTCTTCTAAGGCCTTTGTTTCTTACAATTACTTCTCTATCAGTATATTTTTTTATTTCAGCAATAGTATTTTCAATCCATTCATCTCGTTTAATGCCATAAAAGGCACAAGGTTTATCGGATGGTGTAACTAACAATATAGCACTTCCATTTTTCTTCCAACCTTTAAATCTAATATCTTGGCTGTCAATGCAATTATTAAACCTATCTGCTGGTAGATCAAATCTTGGTTGGCTGTGTTGCATGCCGTTAGGTACAACACGATGCCAATGTTTCTTTTTGTTTAGATTTCCGATATACCCTGTATCTATATAATAGTATGGACGCTTTTGAAACTCGCACATATTAACTGTTTTTCTCTGCGCCATACTACGAAATACAACAGGAATATTTGTATCCCAGTGTTGTAAAGCTTTCCATCCTGGTATCTCTTCAGATTGAGAACCTTGTGCAAAGCAACTAACAATAGCATCTCGCGTATCTATTGCTAACATCTCTGCACCTGTTTTTAGTTCAACCATTATTCATCATCTCCTGGAGCTCTATTTTCCAAGTACTATGCCAGCCACAGTTTCGGTAATTTTCGAACCAAGGCCCCCCTTCTGTATAATGTAATGCTTTAGGTGAACCGTCTTTGCCTTCTTCATACCAATCAGTAAGCCAATTCCATTCATGACTAATTTGTCCTATTTCGGAGTCATCTAGCCAACTAAATCTATGTAAGTATGCACCTGTAATTTCTGGATTGTTAACTAAATTTAGATCTAATTTTTTATTACTTGGATGCCCGCAATTAAATAATACAACACTAGACCAGTTTTTGCGGGGATAAACTGTTTGTGTTTGTCCATCCATTTTTACTCCTTCTTTAGGAGTATAATCATGCTGAGCACACATAACTGCATACTTGTTATCAGCTTGATCAAATAGTTCTTTAATATCTTCAATAAAAATAATATCACTATCACAGAACAATGCCCAGCCATCAAAATTACATAGTTCTGGTACTAAAAATCTAGTGAAAGTAAATTCTGTGCTTGCTAGTTTATCTATTGGTCTTGAATACCAACCTTGTTCTCTTAATTCATTTTGCTTTAGTGGACGTACTTCTACATTCTTATTACGTGATTCAAGACTATGCTTACATACTTGATAAGCAATATCTTCCCTAGTATCATATCCTACAAATACTTTCATTAATCCCTTCTCTCTATATCTTCTTCAATGCATTCACTGCCCCATTGTATTTCAAGAATGTGTGCATTTTCTGTTCCGTAGTTGGCTGGTTTATGCCATACTTCTTTATCTATTTCATATGGTAACGTGTGTGGTTTAAGTTGTACTACAGTTACATTGCCGTGCCATTCTGTTGTCATGTCCACAACACCTTCTAGTATTATCCACTGCTCTGAACGTTTGAAATGTTTTTGATCACTTAGACTTTTGCCAGGATAAATTACAAGCTCTTTTACTTTGTAACCTTTTTCTGGTTTGTGATCTAACACACGCCAATATCCCCACTGTCGTTCTGTCTTTTGTGTTTTCCATTCGTCTAATATCCAGCTACTACTATTAGCTTTATTTTCGCCGCCTACTCCGTAAATAAATTTTATATTTTTATAATTGCCAAATAATTTCTCTTCTGGTACTGCTCCTTCTACTCTATCTCCGCCGTTAGCAAAAATTATTTCATCATTGGAATTAGTAGTAGATTGAAGTAAAAATATAGCTCCACCTGCTGTGTCATCGTCATCATTAAAACTAATAACTCTATCTACTACACTAAGTTCTTTTATAATAGATAGTCTTTCTTCAAAAGGCATAAATGGTCTACCTTTTTTGCGTGTAAGCCAGTCATCTGAGTTAAGTCCAACAACTAGTTTTGTACCTAACTGTTTGGCAGCTTTAAAGTAAGCAATATGCCCACTATGTAGAGGATCAAATCCTCCGGTGACTAAAACGTACTTCTCTGTCATGCTAGTACTTATATTAGTAGTTAATGATTTTAAAATATTATGGTTTGTATGCTGCTACACCTAAATGTTTTATTGTAGGTTTGTGTAATGATCTTATATTTGTATATCCGCATTGTTCTAGTAATGCTTTCATTTGAGGGTAGTTATAACCACTCTTGTGCAAATCCCAAGTTTCTCCCTTTTCAGCTTCTCTTTGCCATCCCCAGAAACCTGCTCTAGCATGTGCTATGTTCTTACCTACTTGCCATTGATGTACATGAAAGTCCATATTAGGACAACGTATATCTATTTCACCACCTGATTGTAAAATATTAAAACATGCTTTGAGCCAACGTTCTCCTTGTTCGAATGTAAGATGTTCTATAAAGTGTCTTGAAAAGATATGTGTGACTGTATTAAATGGTATTAGTAAATCTATTTCATAAGCAGGACATACATAATCTATTCCCGACAAATTTCTAATATCACAAGTTTTGTAATCTGGATAGGTTGGAGTCTCTCCGCAACCAAATTCTATTTTCATGTTGCAAAAAACTTTCTAACAAAGTTGTTTATAATTATAGACACGACTTTGTTGTTAACATGTCTTGGTGTGTTGTCTTCAAACAGTGTAGGGAAGTCTGTATGAGCTCCTACCCAACGTACCATTTCATAGCTAGGCCAGTAATAGCAAGTAGATGGATTATGTTGTGCAAAGAATTGATCAAGTGCTACACGTAACGTCGACTTACTTACACAGTCACTAATCATCGTCGGTCTTCCCATAAAGGTTGCATTAAGTGGTACAGGACTAAGTGTAAAAATAACCTGAGTGTCTGCTCCAGCGTGAGTAGTAATTAAATCGTAAATACGTTTCATATTATCTACGTTTTCTTGTACTGTACTAGTTACACATTCATGCTTGTCTGGATCAAAATATTTTGCAGGAACCCCACGCCAAAACACTTGTTTAGTGGCTCTATCTCGCCAAACTTCTGCTAATCCGAATGTAACTACTACCCCTTTTGTCTTTTTAAAATGCTCCAAGAGAGCCTTTTGTTCATCTTCAGGTTCCCATTTATACGCACCTGCTTGTGGATCGTTGTCATACCAATAAGCATCTGTACTACGATCTCCTGTAAGTGCCCATTCAAGATATTGCCTTACTGCAAATGAATTATTAAGCCCTTCTGGTACATTTATGTAATCACTATTTTTTCCATTTGCTTTTAACCAGTTACGCAATCTTTCTGCAAAACAACTTCCCATTGTAACTACTGTGCCGTCAGCTGGTATAGTAGGAGTTTTAGGTCCGTGACCTGTAAACACAAATTCTTCTGCTAGCTTTTCTAAATCGTCAAACTGAGATTTGTCTTTTGGAAAATAAGATATTAAATCGTTTGTGTGCCATTTGCTTTTTACTAAATCTATATTACCAGCTGACATTTTTCCGCTACCTTTTGAATTAGCAGTAGCATTTGCTAATCTAGCTTTAGCCATATTATATAATTCCCCTTAATAAGTGATACCATGGATCGCCTTTAGCAATTTCATCTTCTCTCCATTGACAGTAACCTAAGTTATTAAGCCATTGTTGTCGATCAAAATACTCTAAGTTTTCAAGTGTATTTAAGTTCTTATTAGAACATTCCCAAGCCATTGAACTAGGGCATAAACTAAAAGTAGGTATGCCTTCGCATATACTTTCTGTTAGTGCATTACTATTAAAGCCTACTACTGCATATGCATTTTTAAAATCTTCGTATAGTCCTGCTCCGCCTTCTAAGTTTCCAGAGCCATGCATATTTTTACTAATTGATATTCCGCTAGTGTCTATCTTTTCAAGTGCTTGTCTTTGCCTATCCATTCTAGCAGGATGCATTCTAGCAACAATAGGACGGTCAGTATACTTGCGTATTTCGTTAATAGTATTAGCAATAAAATTATCAAATGTTTTATGTTTAGTCATTAAGTTTTTTAAACTACTATCGCCAGGGCGTTGCATTGCTAGTAATATATACTCACCGCCTTTTTTCCAGTCTTTTATTTCAATATTTTGATCTGCTTGTATTTGATTCCATCTATCGTCTGGACAGTTTTCGTTACAATAGTTTCCTTCATCTCTAAAATAACTTGTCCAACTCCATCTATGATATGCTTTAGGATGAGGAGGAAATGGCATGTTACGTCTAAACACACTACTTTCGACTACAATATATGGCTTCCCACTGTCGCGTATATATTCATACTGTGCTCTATACTTTCTAAAGAATTTATTTTCTAATATATTTGCTTGTACAAATACATCAGCTTTTTCTATTATAGCTTGATTTTCCCAAGGTACAACTTTAAAATTAGGTAAGTGGGGAAGAGGGTGTGTTCTATATGAACCTTCTATTCCTACCACAAGCTTATCCAACATTATTAAAATATAATCCTCTATTTTTTACAAAAGCTTTTTTACCCTTTTTACCTAAATTTAGTGTAGAATTTAGTCGTAAGAACCTTGTTTTGCTTTCGTCTAGTTTAAATCCGTTTTCTTCAAAACGTTCAATCCAATAATCTTCTTCTTGTAGATTAACATGATGATGTCCGTTCCATCCTGGAGGTGCATATGTTACTACTACACTCTTTGCACGTTTAAAAGTATCCATGTAGTTGTTCATATACTGTTCTTCCACATGTTCTAAAAATTCTACACTCCATGCTAAATCATAAGTATCTTCTATCTGCGGGCTACCTTTAGTATAGTCGTGTATAATAAAATAATTAGGATCAAATCGTGTTAACGTATAATCACCGTCAACGCCCATAGTGCGTAGTCCTTTGCTCTTAGCTAGTTCTACCATGCCGCCTGGTCCGCAACCTATATCAATAAAACTTTCTATGCCTTGATTAATTAACCATTGTAATGCACCTTCGTCTATGTGAGTTTTACCTTGGTGTCCTCCTAGGTGAGATTCTAATGTCATTATACTATATACCTTTTTAGTTGATCCGTATATTTAGGATTATTTTTATGCTTATCGCCCTTTAAAGTAAGAAATACACTTTTTGGATTTTGTTTACCCATGCATATCCATTCTTGAGGTGCTTCTTTGTATTGATGTAGGTTAGACAGTAATAAAAGAATATCTTGATCATGTCCGTATTCCCATTTATGTGTCTTTGTAATTAATAGATTGTTTGCATAGTCTTGTCTAAATAATTCTGTACCCAAAGTTACGAATCCACATAGCCAAGGGTGTATAGCATTTTTCTTGTGATGTTTTAAAACTGTAACGTCTGACGTTACATCGATAAATTCTTCTTTTGTAAATTCTCTAGTACAGATACTATCAGCATCAAGTATCATTACATGTTCATTATTTGTAAATTTCTTTGCCGCTACTACGAATCTAACACCTTGTAAATAAGGAACGGTTACGTAGTCATATTGTTCTGTAGTATAATCTACATAATCTAATTTATTTAATTTATCTGGATTTACTACATGACAATGCAATTGCAACCAATCGTGTGGGTTCAAATCGTGTATACTTTTTAATAAGTTATAAGCCCATTTATCATAATAATTTTGATCACATGCTACAAGTATATGCATTACAAGCTCTGTATACTAAAACGCTTTAAAAATTTATTATGTAGTTTTTGTTTACCTTTACCTTTACAATGAACCATATACTGATTAATGCCGCTGTTATTGAAAGGGCTTTTGTTGTTTACAGGATTAGGATTTAAATTTTTGAAACCTTCGTAGCCGCCAGCTTCATAGCTTAATCGCAATTGAAAAAAGATCCAACTATCGTGTGTTTCTCTCAATTCATCTAAATTGTTGCCTTCGTAGTATTCTTCGTATGCTTCTAAGAAAGTTTTTGCTAAAGGAGTTTTTAAATTATACCCCATTAGTCCACATTCATCATATGCTGTTTTTGTATTTGATGGACGGCCGAGATAAGATATACAAGACTTTTGTGGAAATAGTTCAGCAAGCCATTCCATAGTAATATAGTCGTGCATAAGAACATCAGCATCTAACCAAATTAAATAATTTGTATCACATACTTTAGCTTCTTCAAATATAGGAAATGTTTTATGAGCAAATTTAATTGCGTTCCATTTAAATTTCTTAGTATCTTTTACTGGAGCATCGCCGTTGTAGTGTGGATTATGCTTGTGTGTATTTTTAAATTTTACTAGTTTAGGACAAGTAGAATAAATGTCTTTAACAATAATCCTTTCTTTTAAGTTTCCAATATCAATATCGTCTTCAGAATAAATTACAATTTTGACTTCGGGAGGCAAAAATTGAGCCCAGCTTTGGATATTGATTTTGGAAGTTTCGTCCCAGTATTTTTGATTAAGACTTGTAATGATTGTGTACAACATATAATTTCCTTGTACATATAATTATTATTGATAGGAGTTATATCATGTCAATTACGAATCTTTCTATAAACTAGCATCCTCCATGCCTGCAACTCTTAGCTTAACTACATTAGTAATTTGCCATTGTTTTTGATCTAAGCCTTTAAGTAAGCCCAACCATTTGTTACGTATAAGTGCAAATTCGTTTATAATTTTTTCATAATCAACAACATCACGTTCTCCGTCGACATATTTTTCTACATCACGACTTGATAATGCTCGTTGATAATTTTCTAAATATTTTTTAAAAAATGAGCTACGCAATCTACGTAGCTCAATATTTAGATAGTTGAGTATTGCTTCAATTTCTTGAAGTTGATTAAATCTATGTTCGACGATTCCGGGCATTTCGGCAGCGGCACGTTCAACGTTTCCTTTTAGTTTAACCTCTTGACGTGCATCTTGTAATTCAGATTCAAAAAATGCTACTGCATCTGTAATTTTAGAAACGTCTCTTGAGATTTCACTATACCAACCCATACTTAATCCTCAAATTCATCGTAGTCATCATCGGTGTCTGCACTATCATCTAAGTAATAGTTTATTGCTTCATCTAATGAAGCACTTGACCCTAATGATGACACTAATGTTTCATCAGATACACCGTAGTCTGCAAGCATATCGACAAACTTTTCAGCAACTACATCAATTTGCTTTTTGTCAACATATTCTTTAAACAAGTTCCAAATGTCTACTATCTCTTCTTCATTCATTTACTGCTATCTCCTCGAGTTGGGTTTCATCGACTTCGTCTGTTACCTCAGCGGTATTTACCACATTAGCTTCTTTTAGTGCGAAATCCGACATTACCGTATCGAGGGCTGCTCCAGTCCAATTTTTTCTATACTCTAGTACTTCTTCGCCTGCACTAGTAGTATACTTTAAGCGGTTACCTTGCTTTTCAATTAAACCTTTTGCTTCAAATAATTCAACAAGCCCGCTGTAAGGATTCATACCTGTTTCATAAGGAATTTTAACCTGTACAGCTTCAAATGGTTTTGCATAACGTGTTTTCATAACTTTACAACCTGCACGTATACCCATTACTTGACTAATTTTATTACCGTCTTCATCTTCTTTTAGTTTAAGTTTTTTCATTGCAACAACAATACTACTTGCATAGATAAAGCCTTGTCCACCACTAATTTTATCATCAGGGTCAAACATATCTTGTGATGCATATGTGTGGTTAGTACATACTAGTCCTACATTATGCGAACCAATCATGTTTACTGTGTTACGTACTAATGAAGTAAGTGCTTTAGGTTTACGACCCATATCACCCTTCATATCACCTTTATTAAACTGATCTACGTCAGTAGGTGTAAGTAACATACCTAAACTATCAATAACAAACAGCACTTTAGGTCGATCTTCTTCGTCCATTGCCTTATAGTCATTCATAAATGTACTAATAGTTTTAGCTACGTCATCGATCATTGACATATTAAGTTTAAGAAGTTTTTCTTCACTTGTGTCAACATCTAATGCTTGTAACCAACTTTCGTCAAGTGCATTTTCACTATCAATAAGAACAACAAAAATACCTTGATCTTGTGCGTGTTTTACAATATTACCTGCACAGAAATAACTTTTGCCTGCGCCTGATTCTCCTGCAAACACTGTTACCTTACCCATAGGAACACCTCTATTGAAGTCCCCACTAATAAGATAATTTAGTGCATACGAGCCTGTACTGATCCAATCAGTAGGATCGTTAAATCCAGCACTCATGCCTGAGATGCTTTTTGTTAAGTCCTTACGGAACTTGCTAACGTCAAATGATTTAGCCATAATTTCTCCTAATTAAAAGTAATGGGGGATTTCTCCCCCATTTTATCTTATGATTGTCTTGATCGAATCATTGCAAGAATGTCAGCAGCCTTATCGCCGCCTTCTCCTGCAGGTGCTGTCGCTGGCGCCGCTTCTGCTACTGGAGCAGGTGTTGGCTCTGCTACTGGAGCAGGTGCTTCTGCTACTGGAGCACTTTGGCTAGTAGCAGTTGCATTAGGTGATGCCGCTTTAGTTGGATCACCAGTTCTAGCTTGCATTCCGCTTGGACGGAAGTAGTTGCTCCAACGATCAGGATCGTATGCTTCACCATCTACTGATGCTTCAAACATTTCTTTCATGACCTTAATAGCCGTTTCGTCAGGCTTTTTAGGAAGGAAGTCTGTAAAATTAAACAGACCATTTGTGTTAACTGCATTCATTTCAGCATCACTTAACGGACGTTCTCTTCGAGCCCAGTTAGATGTTGAATAGTCTGCATATCCGCCTTTACTTGTTTTGTTAAGACGGAAGTCTACACCAGCAGTATAATCTGTTGGCAATTCTTCCATATCTGGATCCATAAGAGCCGCTTTAATAATTTGGAAAATTTGTGGACCAATAATAAAGCGTCTAATTGGATTTTCTGGAGTCTTATCGTCACCAAGTGGATTCTCAGTAACAAAGCCTTGGAAGATATAAGAACGCTTCTTCCAATACTTACGACCCATATCTTCAAGACTCGGATCTTTAAACCAACCACGTACTTCGTTTAAGATATCACAAGTTTCACCATACATTTCCATGCATGGTACTTGTACTTGTACAGGACGTGAATCAGTTTCACCTTTAACTCCTGCGAACGGAAGTTTGATCATCAAACGTTCTGCCCAGAAAAAAGTGTTATCCTCGTTGCCATCAGGAAGGAATCTGAAAGTTGTACTTTCACCTTCTTTAATATTCCAAAATGGGTAAATTGCGTTGTCGCCGCCGCTGTTAGAGTTACCGCTTGAGCGTGACTCTTGTTCTTTTAATTTAGCTCGAATTTCTGCTAATGATGCCATAGTTTTGCCTCCTATATGTGCCTATGATTAATTTAGTAGTGCCTAATTGTGCAATACATACTATGTATTATACACTCTTATATTTAGCTTGTCAAACGGTTTTTTTGATTATTTTTGGATGTAATTTTCTAGTACTGTAACATGAGCTTGCCAGGATAATGCAGTCAATATTCTAAAACTTACAGCCCATCTATCATTATTACCTATATCAACAGTGTGGGGAACATCAGTACGTACTAGTGTAGCTTCTTGGCCTATATTGCATCGATCAAGTTCTTTTAGTCCTGCAATAGGCCAATCTTTGCTTTGATTATTAACAGTTGTATTAACCTTGCCTGTGTGTTTGTAGGTTGGTGTTTCGTACCAAACCATTTCTGCATCATCAGGATCTAAAGTCCAATTAATTGCTCCACCATGTAGTGTGCCCGTACTACTTACATCAACATGTGCTACTGAGTGTTGTGCATTTTTGTTTTTATAAAATAGTTGTACATGCCCAGGAAAAATATTAAAATCATGTTCTAAATATGTTAACCATTCTTTACTAAACAGTTTACTAGCATCTAGTGTCCATACTCCTCCTGTGTCAGCATTATATGATGCATGTTCTCCAGGTCTATAAGGATCTGATAATATATAGTCTTTTAGATCTACAATAAGTGGTGCTATGTCAATGTTTAGTTTGTGCCAGTAATTATTAGCATTTGGAAGATTATCTAAATCTCTATCTTTGTGTAGGTCTATTAGTGTTTGTATAAACTTACGTTCTATTGTAATATCTATATCAAAATGTTTATTAATTGTGTGTGATATTTCTTTTGCACTATAACCGTATTCATATAGATTTTTGATTACATAAGGATCTGATAGACTGTATCCTTGATCCACTAGTCTATAGATATCTGTTTGACAATCCAATTTATCTGACGCCGGCTAATTCCCGCATTCTATCGTATTCAGCATCTGTTTCCATTTGCTGGGGGTTTGCTTGCATTTGCCATTCTTCAAATTTTGCTTGAATTTGTTCTATAAATGCCTTAGCAGGTTCTATGAACTGCTCACCGTAGTCCTTCTCTATCATTGTAAGGACTGCTGTTTCGCCTTTTGGAAATTCGCCTGTTTCTTTATCAAAGTAACTAAGTATGAATTCGCCTATTGGTGTCTTTTGTTTCTTTTCAGCCTCGCCGTCGTCTTTACTTATTGCACCATCTTTATCAATTTTGACATCCATAGTGTCATCTTCTTTTGTTCTATCAAAATCTGTTGTGTATAGATATTCTATTACAGGATATAGTGTGTTTACAATTTGATTGCCAAAGCGAGCATTTAGTCCTGATCCTGTCTCTGTTTCTAGTTTCTTTGCTTCGCCACGTAGTTTCATCATTGCTTCAATTGCTTGTTTAGCATTTTTATCTAGTCCGCTAAACCCATTTGTTCTTGCTTCAATAAACGAATACACATCCCATGTATCACCTACATATTGATTTGCTAAGTTGCCTTGATCGTCATCTTGGCCGCGTTCAATCTTTTTACCCATGCCACGTAGTGCGCCTAGTACTTCAACAGCATCTTGACTTGTATTAATGTATGCTTCTTCAAGATCGTTCTCTTCTATAGAGGCAGTTTGCATTTCGTCATCGTCTTTACTTTTGAGCATGTCAATTACTTTTTTGCCACCGTATAATAATGCAACTACTGCTAGTGCAGGTAGTGCGTATTTTGCTGCCATTGCTGCAACTTGTTTGACAGCGCCGCCTCCTAAAAATGCTGAAATCTCACCTTGAATTGCTTCAATTCCACCTTCAGCTTTTGCAAGTATATCTGCTGCTGAAGTTGCAAGATCGTCTGCCATGTCGCCTACTGCATCGATAGCATCGCCTGCTTTTTTGCCAACATATGCTCCGCCGCCGATGACTCCTGTAGCAACTGGACGTTTAGCTGCGCCTGCAATAATTCTTGCACCTATTTGTGCAAGCTTTGGTGCTGCTATTCTTGCCGCAGTTATTAATGCAGGAATAGCTAATGCTGGAAGAAATTCGTCTGTACGTTGTTCTGTTTCCATATTCTTTTGTACGTTTTCCCAGTCATTACCTGCAGACTTGCCATACTTTGCAATAAATTCTTGTTTGCTCATTTCCTGTGCATCTTGGTGCATATCACTCATAGCGCCTTCACCAAACTGCCCCATCATTTCTTCAAAGCCATCTTCAAGTGCAATTTCTTCTTTTGTTTTCTTTTTCTTTTTATGGTTTCCGCCACAACCCATTTCACTTACAGTATCTTCTTGGACTAGATCTTCTGGACCCAGCTCTTTAGCTTTAGTTATTTCACTTACTAGCTTAAACACATAAGGGAATATATCTTTGAGCTCTTCGTTAAACTGTTTAATAGTAAGTTGATCAATCCAATTCTCAGCTACGTCAGTAGGAACATCTTCCATTACGGCCGGTGCAAAGGATTCAAATGCTTCTGCGTAGTAGTCTTTCTTTTGTAGATTTTGTAGTGTCTTTTTAACCGTAACAATACGATCGTTTACAGCGTCAGTATACTCAGATAAACTTTCTGCCATCACAGCTGAACGACCCATATATCTTTTGAACTTACTTAATTTTGCTTGCTCTTCGGATAGGCTAACAATATGCTTACCAAAATCATCATATGCATTTCCGCCTTCAGCTACGTGGCGGGCCATTGCTCTTGCACCATTTAGATGTTTGTATGGATACTTGAAACGTTCACCTTCTGAACTTTCAATGTATATAGTGCCGACGTTTCTAGTACGTTCTGTTGCTTGCTCTTGATTAACACTTTCTGTATGTTTAATCACTAGCCGTGCATTGCCTACATCTTGGTAACTAATTCTACTAGTTCCATAGAGTTTTGATTCTGCCATTGTATTGTCTCCGGTCCGCTTGGATAAAAATTTATAATCTCTTTTTGTTAGATTTGATTTTGTTATGTCTCTAATTGAAAATTCTAGCATACGCTTTTTTGCGAATAATCTTAACTCCTTTAAAAAGCCATACCAATTATCTTTTGTTAATGAATCTTCATTGGATATAAAATCTTTAGAAAATATAACAGTCATGCCTTCGTCTTGGGTTATATTTACACTTACATTTCCTAAAACTTTATCAGATTCTTTGTATTCAAAATCAAAAAAACGTGCTTGCGAAGGCTCGTTAATGACTTCTCCTGCTTCGTTGCCAATAGTAATACTTGGAAAACGTCCACGTATTTTATTAAAAAGATCTTCGCCTATTTTATCAAGTTCTTGCATATTGTATTTATCAACTCTGTTAATAGTTTGTACTAATGAAGATAGGCATGGGTGCTTCGTAATCTGCTATTTCTTCGGCTTGCGTAAAGGTATTATATATGCGTGGATCCCAATCTTTAAGCACAGCCATCATTCTAATAGCAAGTAGTGCGGCACTGATTAAATCATCTGTTTGCCCTAGTTTGGCTTGATAACTAGAGCCAGTTGCAACATAGTTTTTTAGTTCTGATATAAATGGTTTGCTGTGTATAATCATTTTATCATTTTCTATCATAGTTTTTAATCTACTACAAGCTGTTATTTTTGTACCGTGTGTAGTATTAAATCCTTTGCGGAACTTGCGTACATGTCCTTTACGCATGGGCTCACTTACAAATAGTCCTGGTATATTTTCTTCACCAAAATCGTTAATTACTATTAATGCTGCTTCGCCGATGCCGTTGTTTTCAACACTCCAATAAAGGCCATTTTCATTGCCTGTTTCTTTTGTTATGTAACTGCATATATCAGACAATACTCTTATTTGTCCAGGTATAGCTGTAGTATTGTGTTGCCATTCGGCTACTTGTTCATAGCTAGGTAATTCAAATACTTGTATAGCCGCATTGTCGCCACCTGTGCCCATACTAGGATCAAGTGCTACTGCATATGTAAATTCTGGAGTTGGCTTTTTGTACCAACGGGTTTGTCCCATATTTACTAAAGGACTATCGCCTTCCATTTCCGTAAGTATTAATGAACTAATAAGTGTTTCATCGAATACTAAGAATTCACAGTCATATTCTCGTCTAAATCTTTCTTCACCAATGCGTCCAAGTTCTTCTTCTTTCCACGCATCATCTCTGTCTGGATGTTCTTGCCAATAGCTTCTAAAACTATGAAATCCATTAACTCCAACTTCTTGTTCGTTACCATTTGCGTCGAATTTATCCTCTGCAAGTTTCCATATAGTAGCAAATGTATCTTCGTCTGAGTTTGGTGTACTTGTAAGAATAGCACGACCACCTGTTGCTAGTGTAGGTGATATTGATGTCCAAAAGTCTGTGGCAACATTAGGTTGTACAAATGCAAACTCGTCACAGTATAGTAATGAAATACTCATACCACGTCCTGTATTGCCTGTTGTTGTAGCACTAACAATACGCGAACCGTTTTCAAATTCTATTGAGCCTTTATTATAGTTTGTTACTCCTGCACGTACATGATCTGCACACAATTCATATCCATAGCGTATACGTTGCATAATTTCTTGTGCGCCTGTATACTTGTGAGCCGCAATAAGAATAGTTTGATCAGGTGTAAACATTGCATACCATAATAGATATATTGCAGCACAAGTAGTTTTGCCTGTTTGCCTTGGCAACATGTTAATATTAAATCTATGGTCGTGATAACTTTTAAGTAGCCTGTCTTGATATTCAAAAGGCTCAAACAACAGTTTACCTTTTACAGGATGTTGTATGTATGCAAAATTACGTGCAAAGTAATCATATCCATCTTTAGGATCCATGCACTTCATAAGATCTTCTACTTGTTCATTAGTAAAGGTTTCTTTTTTGTTTGCTTTTTTGGTTAATACACCATCTAAACTTTTGCTCATGCTATTTCCTTATACTACTACTTATCTAACAAAAATGGATGATTTACTAAAGCTTCCTCTAAATATTGAGGTATCTTTTTACTTGAAAAATTAATTTTTTCCACAAATCCGTTAATTTGATCTTCTAGTATTTTATAGTATTCTTCCTGCCAATTACTAGATTCTAAGTACTGTTTTTTTATGTCAAAGTTATTATTGTAATTTAAATTGAAAATAATTTCTTGATCAAAATAGTCATTAAGCTTTTCATATGTTTTGTTTTTTTGTATCATATCTTCGAAATATATTTTGTCAATACACGAAATTGAATTTTCTAAGTCGTATGTTATTTTTACAATCTGATGTAAAAAAAACATTAACCTTGGAATAAAAGCTCTAATATTACTAAAATCATGTGCTAAATCTTTACTTGAATTTGCATAAATGTCTATACTATTTCCATTATTATTTGCAGCATATATTGCAGCAATTTTACTAAAAAGTGCTTGCCAAATATTTTTTCTGATAATAATTATCGGGCGGTATCCGTGATCTTTTACTAGATAAACAGGATGCACCATATCGCCCGTAATTAACTTAAAGCCGTTATACTTACTAACATAATGTTTTTCTACTTCTGCTAATTTGGATTGCCAATCTAATTCTATTTTAGAACTAAATGTAGCAAAAGGCTCAAATAATTCAGTTTCATTGTCTTTTATTTCGGCGGAAATTTTTTTATAGATATAGATGTTATCATAACTATTAAGAGTTTTGGCTAGTGCCGTTGTACCTGTTCTTGGAGCGCCTAATATAAAAAATTTATTCATGCACTATCTACCTTTTGCTAGTTGTGCAATTTTATTTTTAATTTCTTCTAATGACAAACTAGCGAAAGATTTAATTATATGAGTAAGACCTTCAGATCTAATACTAAGTTCGTCAGCTATTTCATATATTTCTGCTGTTATTCTCCAAGACCTAGAACGAAAAAACTGCCTAGAGTCATTATGTAAGTCTTCTTGCATGAATGCGTCGAAGCAATCTTTATCTCTAAATATAGTTGTAATCTCTAAAGTACATCCATTATTTTTTAAAATAAGTCTTCTATCTACAACTTTCCTTTCACGCATGTACTGTCTAGCAAGGCCTCTAATTCCTGTGCCTCCAGATTCCTCAAATTCAGATCCCCTATACCAAAAATCTTGAATAGACTTAGCATTTTTACCTTCTTCAGTAAATTCTTGTTTATAAACTATCATGTGTGTATTTAATCAAAAAAATAGCGTCCGGAGACGCTATTGAGTTTTATATCTGGGGGATATTAGCCGCAGTGTGATGCGTATAGTTTTTCAAATTTTCCTTTACTACATCCATATTTTTCTGCTACTTTGTTGTACATTTCATGTTTAGCACAGCCACTAGCATTAAGTTTCATCATTTCTTTTTTGCAGCCCATTTCGTCAAACTTTGCTGAGCCGTCACCTTTTTCTCCAGTTTTTTTGAATGGCGCTTCTGAAATAGATTCTTTCATTTCGTCTTTGCAATCTTTGCACATTTTTTTAAGTTTGTCTTGATCGCAATCTGGATACTTCTTACAAATTTCTGAAACACTCATTCCATCTTTGCAACATTTCATTACTGCTGATTTTGATGGCATCTTAGCTTCTTCTTTTGCTTCGCCAACTTTTTTAGATTTTTTATCTTTTACTGCTTTTTTCATAGGCTCTTTTTTGTCGCCATCACCGTCAATATCAATATAATCTGGTTTTGCTTTCTTTTCACTGAGTGCTTTGTACAATGTTTCTTTAATATTTTCTAGTGCAGGGTTAACTGTTCTAATAGCTTTGCGAGGTTTCTTTGCATGTAAGTCGCTGCCGTCACGAATGTTATCTTCATAGTCCCCCATGTCACCACGGTCTGATGTTTCTTCACCTGGAGCACTATTTGCCCACTCATCTGTTTTACCGTCTTTAGCTTCTTTGTCTTTAATAGCTTTTACTAATTTAGGAGGTAATTTTTCTTGAGCTTTTGTAATCTCATCAACATCGTCCTCGTCAGTCATTTTATCGCCAATGGCTGCACCTGCTGCACTTGGTAATGCGGCACCAATGGCACCACCTGCTGCTCCGCCTAAACCTGCGCCTGCAAGTTTACCAGCAACACCTTTGCCCAATGCACTAGCTATTCCACTACCTGCTTTGGCTCCTAAACTTGCGCCTGCGCCTGACAACGCACCTGTTGCGCCTGTAGCTGCACCAAGTCCTGCACCTAGTGCGCCGCCTGCTAATGTGCCTAGTAGTCCTGCTTGTAGATCTTGGTCGCCGTCTACATCATCTCTACCTGGAATGCTTGGGTCATCATCTACAGCTGATCTAAATTTCTCTATATCATGACGCATTGGCATTGGCATATCGGCCGCTACTGGTTTTCCCATACCAGCGTTGCCTTGCATAGCTGAAATCATGTCTGCTATTTCTGCGCCTGTTTCTGCGTTGACAGTCAAGGAAGCAGCTTCATTTAATTGCTCTTTAGTAGAGTTTTCAATGTCTGTCATTTGTTTAATTAAATCTTTCATATTGCTCATTTGTTTAGCCTCCCACGACTGCTTTAGTATTTTGTTTATGGCCTTCGATATCTTTTGACTCACCTTGTGGTGCGCCTTCGTTGCCAGCGGCTGCATCACGCTCATTGCGAGCAGTTTCTAATTCTTTAAGTAAATCCATTGTTCTGTTATCTGCTACTTCATTTTGTGCAGATTCACCACCCATATCTTCTTGTGTTAGCAATACATCATATGGAGCATCTGTAACTTCTTCTTGGTATGCTTCTCGAGGATCTTCTGGATTGCGTACAATAATATGACTTTGTGGAACGCCACAGCAATTTCCTAAGTAGTTTTGTAATACCTGTGTAGTAGTAGGATATTCTACTTCCGCTTCGAAAAAAGTAACTTCTGTATTTTCTAATTGTGGGAAGTCCAACGGACGTTTTTGTATTGGTGTTGCCTTACCGGTGCTAAAACTTAGCACATTAAATTTTTGTAATACAGATTCTAAACGATCTGCAATACCTTCAGGTAATTCACCGGCAATACCAATATTAAACGAATACGTTGTTTTTGATTCTTGTAATATTTGTGCAAATGATTTCATCTTGATTCCTCTACTATAAACTATTTATCTTTATCTAACCCTTTTAGCTTCTCTAATAAGCTATTTCGATCAGTAACAACATAGCCTTGACCGTTGATAATTCCTTCTTCTCCGGTACTATTTTCTTTGTCTATTTTCTCTTTTTTAAGTTGTAAGTCTATCATTTTAAGCTTTTTGTCAAGTTTTGCAGTTTTTGCGTCTAATGAAGTTTTTAACATGCCGCCTGCAACTTCGAATACTCTGCTAGCATAACGTGATTCAACATTCATTCCTAGATCCATTAAATCATCATACGCTGTTAATGCTCGTTGTGCAATATCATTTAGTTCATCATCAGCCATATTACCAAGTCCTTTAACAGCTGGCAATGCACTAGCAATCTTATCAAACTCTTCTATATCACGAAAAGCTTCTTGTTGTTTTTCTAATTCATATGACTTTTGTTCTGATTCTTGAGCTTTAGCAGTTTCAATAATTTCTTTTGAATCAGGTAAATTTAGTAAATCTTCTAATTTTTTAGTCATAGTTACTATCCATTATGTGCTACTATATTTATTCAAAAAAATTACTTTCTGCCGCCAGTATGGAATATATCGTCTTCTGTTACTATTCTAAATAGTATACCTTTTTGTTTGCACCAAGCTCTAGCAGATTCCCATTTAGCTTGATTTACTACCCATGATGCTTTATTGTATCTACTATTTCCTGTTTTTTCTTTAAGTACTTGATTTTTTGGTTTTACTTCTATTAATTCTACTCTTTGTTTGCCTCGGCGATCGGCGTATACAATAAAAAAATCTGGCACGTAAATTGTTTGTTTGCCTGATAAAGGATTTCTGTAAGGTATTCTTACTGCTTCACTAGCCCACTGTGATATAGCGTTATGCTCATCACAGAATTTCATAAATGTAAATTCCCAACCTGAACGATATGTTGGTGATCTTGTTCCTACATACTTGGAGGGATTTTTTAAGTTATATTTCCCTTGGGCAAAATGAGCCATGTCACACTATTATGTTCCGTTGATCAAAAAGTTCTTGCTCTGACTTTGATCTAAAACCTAACATACTTGTTTTTTGTCTATTCTGATTTAATATTTGAGCTAGTACATTGTTAAGTTGTACATCATCAATACCATTAAGTGTGTCTAGTAATTCAAAAACTGGGACTTCATCTATAGATGCTTGTTGCAAAATTACACTTGACGTATTGATAGCAGCAAGCTTATCAAAACCTCTCTTTAAGAAATAACCAATTACTGCATCTACTTCACTTGCATTATAATTTATTTCTGTTTTAAAATAATTATTGAAAAATTTTCTTTGATCATCACTATTAGATTTATTAAAAGTAGTGCCTGTATTTTGATCTGAACTTACCATTATATAGATATTCCTCTAGTAGAATCAATTGCATCAGTTGCTATACGCTGTAGTTTGATGTCTCCGTTAGTTGCTCTTGTTACTAATTCATCTTCTATTGCGGTTTTAGCTGGAACAAGACTAGCTCTATATGTAGATACTGTTTGTCCTGGTATAGCGTTACTGTTTAACGATCTAGTAACAAAGCTCCTTTTTGCTCCTGCGTTAATCTCAAATGTATTTCTTATTGTATCAACATCTAATATTCTGCCACGCCTTCTTTCTAATGTGCTTCTATCTTCTGGCTGACGTCTAGAGATAGTTGGAATACGAGATCCTGCTAACCCGCCTGGTTGCGGTACAGAAAATAGATCCCTCAAACCTGCTCCTATCATGCCTAATGCTCCGTTTTCGTTTCTAAGAATACTATTACTCCTAGAATCAGGGTTTGAAGTTCTTGGTAATATAGAACCCATACCTTTATTAAGAAACCTATCAAATAATTTAGGTAACGCATCAAACCCACTTGAAAATCCTGGATCACCGTACGATAGTGGACTCATTACGTTATCGTATCTTGTTTCTTCATCTGTAAATCCTATAGGCTGTCCGCCTTCGCCGACTGATCCATTTGAATATACTACACTTTCATATGCTACAGAAATACTGTTTGCATTAAACCCGCTACCGTCTGCTGACTCTACATCTCCGTGATCAAATTGTGTAATTAGTGGATTAATAAGTGTATAAGAAAACCATTGTCTTCTTGCAAGTTGATAAATCCTTATATTTTTAAAAAACGGATTATACTTATCGTTATTCAATCCGTAATTAGGAACTAGTGTATCGTATTTGTCTCTTGCATTATAGGCATTTTGTGATCCAAAAAAGCTGGAAAAGAATCCACCTTGATCTCTATGATTGCCATCTACAAAGTAATACATGTAGTAATCTTCTAGCAATCCCCTAGTTAGTCCTAGATTATCGTCATGAAATTGAATAGTTACGTCTTGATAGTCAATCCTTGTTTGCATATTCTTTTTTCGATTGTACTGCTGTTTGTTCTCTACAGATACACGATATCCAGGTAAGTCTGCTTGTTTTACTAAAACACCGATTTCTTTTTTATGCTGGTCTGTGTTACCAGCATTGCCGCTAGCTTCACCAGTTAACTCAAAAACTACATGATATAGGAATTTAGTTTTAGGAGCCAACGCGAAGTTGTGCTCAGTATATAACTGATGAGCATGACGTGCATCTCTAAGATGTACATCATTGCTTGAATTAAACAAATAAGGATCTTTAAAACTCATACTAATATTTATCCATAGTATAAACTGCGTATATAAAAAAAGCGGAAGTAATTAAAAACTACTCCCGCTTTTTAAAAGCCAATCTAGATAAAGGTTATGTTACCTGTGTGCCGCCTGATGCTGCTGTTAACGCTCTGGTAGTAATTTCACCAATACCGTTAATATCTTCTTCTGCACCAAACTGTATAGCATTATCATAACGAATACTTAATGACGTAGTCACTGCTTCGTTAGTTGCATATGCTAGTGTATTATAGTTTGCTGATTCAATGTAGCAACCAATTAAATGGAATCTATCAATTACTGCTGCTCCGTTAGCACCGTTACCACCATCTAGAATTTCAATTCTAGTTTGGAATTTGTAAGTACCACTAGATACTGCACTAGACTGTTCAAAGAAATCAAACTGTCTTTGTAACTGTTGTCCAATAATTTTTTGAACATTGTTGTTAGCATCCTCACGCAATGTAAGTGTAACTGGTTCCCAAGTGTGCTTACCTGCTAGGTAAGTTCTTGAATTATAAGCATCAAGTGTCATTTGTTCAAAACTAATGTTTGGTCTTGTGACATCTTGTACTTGTCTTGTAATCTCTCTAACACCATCTGGACCGCCAGTTGTGCCAAAGTTATCTAAAAATACCCTAAAGCGATATTGTAACTTAGGCATCAATAATGATGAGTTAGAATTCGCGCCTTCTGTAGGTATCGAAATATTTTGTAAAGTTGTGATTGGCATTTTCTCTATTCTCCTAATACATTATTATTTATACGTTTATGAAGGGCAATTTCTCACCCTTCATTAACTGCGTATATTATCCTAATGCTGCAATTTCACCTGTGTTTTTAATTCTAAGCGGTATGTAAATAAATTCAATCGCCTTAACTGGTTCTATAGCAACGTCTAAGTACAGCTCGTTTTTATCAATCCTTGCTGGTGTGTTATTTGATTCATCACACACTGTAACAAAGTCGTAAAGTGCTCTAAGACTTACTAACTCTAACATTAGCTGATCTGCAGCCGCTTTGATCTGATCACGTGTGATCTTATCGTTTGGCTCAAACAAGTAAGGTTTAGCAAGTAATTCTAACTGTGTTCTTAGATATACTACAAGTCTTGCTACGTTTACTCTGTCTAATGCACTTGCATTTCTAGCACGAGTCTTTTGTCCAAATACTACCAATCCTGCTCCATTTAAGAATGTAATTGGATTAATTTTATTTGTATAAAGTGTATCACGCTGTCCAGTGTTTAGTGCAACTGATTTAAACTCGCCTTCGCTAGTAATATAACCACTTGATGTTGCATTTGATACTCCGCCACGTCTTGTACCTGCTGGTGCAAACCAGGGGAACGCCACTTGGTCATTAAGTACAATAGTTCTTAGTGCCATATGACTTGCTGGAACAACAATGTTATTACCTGCGTTATCGCTTGAAAATCCTGCTGGATAGTACATGCCTAGATATTCATCATAGCTTACTGCTCCATTATCATTATCTTCAAGTGCTCCTCTGACGTTGCTAGCCCATTCATTTAATGATGTAGCATCTGGTGTTAGTCTAAATGGTGAGTCACCTACAACAAACGCTGTTAAACGTCTATCTGTATTTAGAGTAACCATTTCACCGATCAGTTCAGGATAACCTGGACATGCCATTAAGTTAAACTGACGTGATTCTTCGTCACGTATATCAGTATTACCATTAACCATTGCTTGCAATGCTTGTGTAACTGATTTACGTTGTGCATGACGACCAAATGTACCAGATCCATCTTCGTTGTTACCTGAGTCAGTTACCCATCTGTGCGGATAGTAACTTGCCATTGATACATCACTCATTCTTAAATTTAATGCTGTTAGGTCTATACTATTTCTATCAAACCGCTTAACATTAAATCCACTTCTGCGTAAGTTCCATAGCAACATACCTTTTGGATATAGTGCTGGATCTGGACAATCTGGATCTAAGAAGTTGCTTGTAAGTAACTCTGGAATTGTTCCGGATGGTGATGTAGTGCTTGTGCCACCGTCTGTACCAAATCTAGCATCACCAAATAATATACCATTTTCTGTTGTTTGATCTGCTTTATCAAGCAGTACAAATTTAGAAGTAGTACCGTTATATCTATATACAGCCGGATAAGCATCTACGCTTGCTGTACTAATCCAAAGATCACCATCAACAAGTGCAGTTAAATCTGACTGTGTAGTTGGTTCTTTAGCTGCTACAATTGGTCCTGCTGGATCACAATTTTGATAAGCTGCTACATAGTTATGATAACCAACCCATGTTGTACCATTATGAATTAACATGTCTACTTCATCAACTATTGAACTATACCATAGAGTGCCGTCTTCTGTTAAGCTCTTAGGTCCAGTAATTGAAGCTGTATATGTTAGCTCTTTCCAGTTTGAAGCAACCCAGTCACTTGCAGTATCACCTGTTGGTGCTGTATACAAGTTACCTGTGCCTGTTCCGTTAGCAAAGTTATATACACTAAAGCCTGCTAATGCTAATGCACTATCAGTATCTTTAATTCTAATTTCGCCACCTAATTTGTGTGAAATAGATACTCTATTACTTGAATCAACTGTAGCAACAACATTTGTAAATCCTGCTGCGTTAATTTGACCTGCAATTACATCTGCGTCACCTGCTGCTGCAGTTGTTGTTACTGAAATAGTTTTAGCACTATCTAATGCTAAAGTAGCTGCTAATGACTCTTGTAAAGTAAATGTTCTAGTAGCGGCAGTAAGTTGAGTTGTAATAGCTGTACCAGTTATTACTGTTGCTCCTGTTGCTGCCCTAGTATAAATTTTACTAGTAGCAATTACCGGACTTACTTCTTCTACATTTGTGTTTACATATAACCCGCCAAGTGCAATAGTTTTACCGCCACCGGATTTGTCAAGCCCGTAAATTGCAGCTTGTCCTGTGTCATAAACTGGTGCTAGTACATTTGACCAAAGTTGAGTAGCAGTTGAATACTTTTTAACTTTGTAATTTGCTCCACCATTTGGAGTAGTAGTTTTCAGCCACAAGCTTCCGGTTGGTGCTGGTTCACTATCTCCTGTTTTATATTGTGGAACACTTGTATGTGGTGCAATAGTAAGCTTTGGAGCTTCATAAGTTGCTGCTGTTATACCTGCTACTGTAAGGATAGTTCCTGTACCGTTTGCAATTACAACGTCTGCACCAGTTGAATGTATTTGTAGTTTACCATCAACAGCTGCAGCACTTACACCCGAAATTGCCGCTGAGTTAATGTCACTAACTAAGCTAGCTACTGTTGTACCAGCTAGTGTAACTGTATTAGTATTAATAACAATAGTATTACCATTTATATAAGTTGGGTTAGATGCTGTTCCTACTACAGCTGGATGACTTGCTGCCCACGCTGTTGAACCAACTGCTACCCAGCTACCTGCTGCGCCTGCCGCAGTTACATGACCTGGTGTTTTATAGTAGTACTTGTTAGTAGTAGTAGTTGCATCTATACAGTATTCACCAATTGCACCAATTGACGTTTTTGGCACGCCTAATGCTAGATCTGATGTTGCTGTAATTACTTTAGTTGGTGCTTTAGTTGTAAATGATTGTCCGCCTAAAGTAGTTGCTAAGGCGCCATTCCATTCTAAAAGTCCATAAAGTGTGTTGCCTACGTCAAACCAATATGCTCCGTCTGCTGGCTCTCCGCCTGGCGCAGTTGCACTTGCTTCTAATTTTGCTAAGTCTAAATCGGCTCTTACTACATATGCTCTATTAGTTACTCCTAATAATGAGTAAGCAGCTTGTAAGCCATATTCGTTTAATTCTCCGCCGTGTATCATATTGCCATTAGCATCTGAATAAAAAGTTGGATCTCCAAAAGTTTCACCAAGCTCTCTTTGGCTAGTGAGTAAGTAAGGTTTCCCCGCATTTGCTTTAATTGTGCCTGCGGCAGTTCCTGCACCGGAACTGGATTTTTTATTGGAAGCTGTAGCAACAAAAATCATCGGTACTGTTCCAGCTGCTGCTGGAGTGTAGAAGCTCTCATCGATTACTTTGACTTCTACGCCTGGTGATACTAATGCCATTTTTATTTCTCCTATAAGGGTGTAGTTCTTCTAATTGTATTTATATTATTATCACTAAAACCATATGCATATCATGCCAAAAAAGGTGCCAAAAAGGTGAGATAAATATAGTATGAGACCTTTATGCACTTGTAAACAACGCCCGGCAGCAATAAACTATAAAAAGAACGGAAAGACGTATTATAGAAAATTATGTGAACGTTGTTTAAGGAATGGAGTAGGACATGGTATACCTAAATGGAAACAGTTAGGATATGAAAAGAAAAACTATTGTGAAAAATGTAATTTCAAAAGCAATCATGAAGAACAGTTTGATGTGTTTCATATAGACGGAGATTTACAAAATTGTAGACCGACTAACTTAAAAACAATTTGTGCTAACTGCCAACGTATTACGCAAAAATCTGGGGTTCGCTGGAAACAAGGTGATCTTCGACCTGACTTTTAAGATCTTCAATTGTACCATCATTGTATAAAATAGAATCAAATTTATCGTTAGTATCTATCCACTTATATTCGCTAGCATGAATATCATATGCTGACATAAGATTACTATCGTTATGATTATCTAAAATTGCACTGCCAAACCATTCAGGATCAGAACCACGCTTTACTTGCCAAATTTCTCCGCCGAGATCTCGAATAACATTTTGTTCATTACGAAATCTTACATCAGGAATAACAAATTCTGTGTCAGGATTATTAATTATTTTTTGCTTTACCATACTAACCCATATGCCGTCATAAAATCCATTACGCATGCAGTCAGTACCAAACTCTTGTAATACTAATCTAGGTGTAATAATTCTTCCTGTTTCTTTAGTCCAAAAGTCATCTTGTTCTTCTCGCCATTGCCTTGATCCAGGAGTATCTCCTTCTAGCAGTGGTCTGTTCCAGCCGAATAGTTCTGATACAGCGTCTTTTAATTTGTCTGCAAATGATATTTTTTCAAAACCGTATGTGTCTACAAGGTGATCGCTCACTGTACCTTTACCAGAACCAATAAGTCCACAGATACCAATAATCATACAAAGTCTCCTAAGTTAGTAGTATCTATATATTATACGATATTTTTAACGAGTTGTCAAGTGATTTTTAACCAATAGTAAAGCCGTAGCCTACACCGCCGCCAACTGCTAGAGCTACATCAGCTTCTAGCTTTTCTATTTCGGCTTGTGCTTCTGCTTTAAGGGCGTCACCATTTAATGTACTACCGCCTGCTGGACCAGCAATAGTAGCAAATTTTGAACGTGCCTCGCCTAGCATATATTTACAGCTAGCAAGAGTATAATCTTTAATCCATTGGCTAGCTAAGTAATCTAGTAGTAATTGTTCGTCTGGTCTATAGTTATATGCGTAAAGCAAAATTTCTTCGCTTGCTGCAGGCCGTTGTAGTAGAGTTAACTTTTTAGTAGTTGTGTTCCATTTAAATTCAATAAATGAACCAAACATTCTGCCTACTAATTCTTGGTGTTGAGAAAATAAATCATATGTTGCTAATCCTCCCATTTTTGAACCTGATAACAAATAAGTATTTGTATATGCCATATTAAATGGTTCAAATAATGAGCCGCCATCGCCGCCGCCTGTACGTGATCCTATTGAGCGTCTGAAAAGCTTCCTAACTTCTATTACTTCATTAGGTAATGTATATTCATTCTGATCTTCGACACAAGTTAAAAACAAGTATGATTCTTCTACGGAATTATCTGATCTTTGTCTAAATTTACTCAATGCTTTATCTAATGCTGTTTCGTAATGAATAGGATCTAATTCTACGTCAATCATTCCGCCACCCAATGAGGCGTTTACGTAATCATATACATTTTGCTTTGCTGTTGTGAGTGATGTCATTCTTTACTCTCCATATAGTATTTATCGTATCGATAAATATACATATGCCAAGACTATCTTTATATAAACCAGAACGCGGCAATGATTATCATTTTTTGGACAGACAAATCCAAGAAATGTTTACTGTTGGCGGAACTGATATTAACATACACAAATATTTAGGTGCAAAAAATCCTAGTACTGCGGAATCAACAGCAGACCAACCTAGATATGACGCAGTAAAAGAAACCAACATACAAGACTTACTATTTCTTGAAAATAGAGATAGGAAATACGATCCTGACGTTTATACAATGCGAGCTGTATATAATGTACAGGATATTGATTTTGATCTATCACAATTTGGTTTATTTTTAAGCAATGATACATTGTTTATGACTATACACATAAACAGTAGTGTAAAAACTCTTGGTAGAAAAATTATGAGCGGTGACGTTATAGAATTGCCGCATTTAACTGACGAGTATGCTCTAAACGATTATGACGTAGCATTAAAACGCTTTTATGTTGTAGAAGATGTAAATCGTGCTGCAGAAGGATTTAGTCAAACTTGGTATCCACATTTATATAGGCTCAAGCTAAAACAAATATACGATACACAAGAATACAAAGAAATTTTAGATTTACCTGCAAGCGAAAATTCAGACAGCACTCTTAGAGATGTATTATCTACATATGAAAAAGAAATGCAAATCAACAGGGCAGTTGTCGCACAAGCAGAATTAGATGCGCCTAAGAGTGGATTTGATATAAGTCATTTTTATACTGTTGCAAAAAATGATGACGGTTCTGTTGCGTTACAAACTGCTGATCAAGAAGACTTAGATGCGTCAATGATTAACACTACAGCTGACGAAATAGCTGATAGGCCAGATCGAGAGGGATATTCAGGATATCTTGTAGGCACAGGAGATGTTGCTCCTAATGGTGCACCTTTTGGATTTGGCATTGCATTTCCTAGAGATAATATGGATGGCGACTTCTTTTTGCGTACAGACTTTTTACCTAACAGAATGTTTAAATATGATGGCAATAGATGGGTAAAACAAAATGACGACATTAGAATGACACTAAGTAACACACTTGAAAAGCAAACACAAAAATCAAGCTTTATAAACAATACTAATCAAAGCACTATAAACGGCGAAGTTGTTGAAGAGCGTCAAAGCCTGTCTAAGGCACTTAGACCAAAAAAGGATAACTAATGCGACATTTTTATGACGGACAAATAAGACGTTACACTACTCAAATGATGCGTATTCTAAGTAACTTCCCTGTGATAGATGGTGATGGGCAAACCAAAGATGTGCCTGTTATGTATGGAGATTTAACTAGGCAGGTAGCTAATATTATAAGAGAGAACAGCGAAAATAAATTACCTAGTGCTCCTAGAATTAGCGTTTATATAACTGGGCTAGAACTAGATAAAGATAGACTAACAGATGCTACATATACTAGAAAAACTAATATACGAGAAAGAGCATATGATGATGTTAATAAAGAATATTTAAATACTGAAGGTAAATCTTATACTGTAGAACGCCTAATACCTACACCATATTTAATGAGAGTAAACGCTGATATTTGGGCAAGCAATACTGATCAAAAACTGCAATTACTAGAACAGATACTAGTGTTGTTTAATCCTAGTTTAGAAATGCAAACTACAGATAACTTTATTGACTGGACTAGTATTACTGCCGTAATTTTAGAAAATGTACAATGGAGTAGCAGAAGTGTTCCTGTAGGAATCGATACAGAAATTGACATTGCTACACTAACATTTAGTTTGCCAATTTACATTAGTCCTCCGACTAAAGTTCGTAAAATGGGTGTTATTACAAATATTATTACTAGCATGTTTGATGAAACTACTGGTACAATCGAAGATGGAGTATCACGTCCTGAATTAAATGCTTACGATGATGTAAGCTTGCCGGGCACATCTACAGACAGCAGAGGCACTAGAGTTGATTCATTAGTAGGCGGTCATAGTGCTAATGTAAACTTTGCACAGTGGGGAGTATATGTTAATCAAGGATCTGCACAACTTGTAGCAAATGGAATGGTTGGTGTTAAAAATTGGAGAGAGATATTTACAGCATTGCCTGGTACTTATGCCGCAGGTGTAAGTAGAATATACTTAACTAGTAATGATAACACAAAAACGGTTACAGGTACATTTGCACTAAATCCTTTAGATGAAGGTTCTATTGCTATTGATTTTGATACAGACAGTTTCCCTTCAGATGATATTATTAGTAGTGCATTAGGTGATAGGACATCAATAGATTATATTATAGATCCTTTAAATTATGATCCTACATCTATTAAGACATCTGGGTTACGTATATTACTTCTAGATGATATAGGTGGCGCTTCTGCTACACAAGTATCTTCAGCTTGGGCTAATGATAACGGTACTGGCTTAGTTGCTAGTGCGAATGATATTGTAGAGTGGGATGGTAGCAAATGGAATATTATCTTTGATGCTTCAACTATAACTTCTACAACATATGTAACAAATTTAAATACACAAGTACAATATAGATTCAAAAACAATGAATGGTTACTAAGTATTGACGGTGACTATCCAGTTGGCACATGGAGAATTGATCTCTTTGGCTAATTATTTGTATGGATGCAAATATAGTATGTAGTGGAGCCTTATTTTATACACTATCAACAAATAGATTTTTATTTTTACACCGTAGAAATGGTAAAAAATCTGATGTTTGGGGATTAGTTGGTGGCACAAATGAAGGTACAGAAACACCCTGGGAAGGTTTGAAACGAGAAATTGTTGAAGAAATAGGTGATGTTACTACTATTAAAAAAACACTTCCGTTAGAAAGTTTCCTCAGCAATGACAAAAAATTCCTGTTCCATACATATCTATGCGTAGTAAAAGATGAATTTATTCCGCAATTAAATAAAGAACATGATGGATATGCTTGGTGTAGTTTTACAAAATGGCCAAAGCCTTTACATCATGGATTGCGTAATACCCTCCAAAGTAAAATTAATCTTAGCAAGTTAGAAACTGTCTTTCAAACTATTAATTTACTTGACAATTAATACAAACGGTAGTATAATAAAATTATGAAAGTTCTAGTTCTTGGTGATGTAATAATTGACAAATATATTTACGGTACTTCTACTCGTATTAGTCCGGAAGCACCAGTGCCTATTGTTAACCTAGATAATATAAAAACTTCTTTAGGTGGTGCAGGACTTGTAGTTGAAAATCTCAAAAGTTTAGGTGTAGATGTTACACTTTTACAAACCAATCAACCAAGAAGTACTAAAACCAGAATTATTTCAGACGGGCATTATGTAACACGATTAGATGAAGACGAGAAAGCAGACAGCGAAGCTGTACTACGAAATGTCTTAAGCAGTGATTTTTCACAGTATGAATATGTTATATTAAGTGATTACAACAAAGGGGTGTTAACACATTCTAACAGGATTATAGAGCATATAAACAGTCAAGGTTGTAAAGTTATTGTAGATCCTAAACGCCATCGTAAGTGTTATGAAGGTGCATGGTTAGTTAAACCTAATGCTAAAGAATATAAAGATTTTGGTTTTGATAAACATAAAGGTAATATAATAACAACTAGTGCAAATGGTGCAGTATCAGCAAAGTTTGAAGATGAAACACATTTTATAATTCCAGAACAAGTAGAAGTAAATGATGTTACCGGCGCAGGTGATTGTTTTCTTGCTGCCTTTGTATATGGACTAACACAGGATAAAACTATTAAGCAGTGTTTAGAGCTTGCTACTAAAGGTGCAACTGAAAGTGTTAAACATTTAGGCACGTATATATTATCAAAAACTGACTTAGAAGATACTATTGTGTTTACTAATGGGTGTTTTGATATACTGCATATTGGCCATTTAAAACTGCTTAGACACGCTCGTAGCTTGGGAAATAGACTTATAGTAGCTATTAACAGTGACGCAAGTGTTAAGCGTTTAAAAGGAGAAACTAGACCCATTAATAGTCAAGAAACTAGAAAAGAAACACTAGAACAATTAAGCATAGTTGACGAAGTTATAATTTTTGATGAGGATACTCCTTATGAAATAATTAAGGAAATTAAACCTAGTATAATTGTAAAAGGTGGAGATTATACTGTAGAAACAGTAGTTGGAAATGATTTAGCAGAAGTTGCAATATTTCCAAAAGTAGACGGGTATTCTACTACTCAAATTGTAAAGGATATAAAAGTTGGAAATTGAGATTAAGAATAATAAAGTTATAGTGCAAAACGCATTAAACGATGGAGAATTTTCAAATATAAGACATATTTTCTATGGCTATGATATACCTTGGTCGTACAACGATGGAATTGTAAACACTGAGGATATGAGTGATTTTCAATTTGTACATTTAGTATTTGATCACAGTAAAGCAGGTTACGGACCTATATGGGATAGTATAGTTCCTATTTTGGAAAAACTAACACCGTCAAATGTAGTAAGGATTAAAGCTAATTTGCGTCCAAGAACAGGTGACATAGAAGCTAGTGGGTTTCATTGTGATGTTTGGATGCCCGGGGCTCTTACTGCTATATATTATCTTGATACAAACAACGGATATACAGAATTTAAAGATGGTGATAAGATTGCCAGTGTAGAAAATCAACTAGTAGTATTTCCTTCAAACTTACCACATCTAGGAACTAGTTGTACTGATCAAAATAGAAGAGTTATAATTAATTTTAATTTCTTTCCAACTACAGGATTATTAAATGCAACTGAGATAAATCCTTCTGTAAATCCAATTACTGATCCTTTACTATCTGACACTGATAAAGAATATCACAGACATTGGGCTAAACCTATGAAGGGACTTCTATGAAAATATTAGTCACAGGATACAAAGGATTTATAGGGCAAAATGTATGCAATTATCTTTTAACTCAAGGACATGATGTTGAAGGATGGGAATATATGGATAATGCTGTACCTGATCCTAGTGCATATGATTGGGTAATACATCTTGGTGCAATTACTAGTACAACTTATACCGATGTAGATCGTATAATAGATCAAAATTTTGAATACAGTATGAGATTGCTACAGGTTTGTGAAAACTATGGAACAAACTTTCAATATGCATCAAGTGCTAGTGTGTATGGTCCTACAACACATTTTACTGAAGATGGCCCTTTGCTACCACAAAGTCCTTATGCTTGGAGCAAGTATTTGTTTGATAGATTTGTAAAGCAACACAAGGATGAATTTACAGTACTTGTACAAGGATTTAGATATTTTAATGTATATGGTCCAGGAGAACACGATAAAGGTGATCAAGCTTCGCCTTATACTAAGTTTACAAAACAAGCACAAGAAGATGGCGAGATCAAAGTTTTTCAACTTAGTGAACATTACAAAAGAGATTTTGTATGCGTAAGAGATATTTGTAGAGTACACGAAAAAATGCTTAGTGTTGATTCTAGTGACATTTACAATGTTGGTACTGGTGTTGCAGAAAGTTTTGAAACTGTAGCACAAACTATTGCTAAAAAATACAATGCTACAATAAAATATATCCCAATTCCAGATAACATTAAAAATCAATATCAAAAATATACGTGTGCCAACATTGACAAATTAAATAGTGTTATAGATATGGAATGGACTAGTATAAAGGATTATATTAATGAAAATTAGAATTGACCAGTTCGATGTTATCTTACCATTTGGTTGTGCAATCTATCAATCTAAATTTACTAAAGATGAGCTAGATTTTTTAAAAATGCTAGCTGAAGATTCTAGAGAAGGTAAAAACGCAAGTGAAAAACTAGTTGGTAATATACAAACACAAACAGAACCTGTAGTAAAAGATAAAAATACTCAAGAAAGATTTTCTGAAATATTACATCCTCATATAGTAAACTACTTAACTGTAGACCAAAAAAGACAAAAAGTAATGTATGAAAATTCTATTAGGCCACCAGATTTTGTCGATGAAGAAGATATGCAAAATGTTAATTATGACTTAGGTACTGGACCCTGGTTTAACTACATGTGGGAAAATGAATTTAATCCGTTGCATGCACATCACGGTTCAATAAGTGGAATAGCAATGATTCAAGTTCCTACAGAAATAAAAAATGAAAGATATAATACTGAAACTCCCAACTACGAAACACATGGAGATTTAGAATGGGTCGATGGAAATAATCATTATAAAGTTATACCCGAAGAAGGAAGTATTTTCTTATTTCCATCGCATTTAAAACATATAGTATATCCTTGGCACAGTCATGTAGAGAGAATTACATCTAGCTGGAATATATTTAACATAGAGTATCCTAAGAAAATTGAGATTGCATATGAGTAGATTAGAAGGTCATGTAAAAAAGGGATGGGGTTACGAACTTATATGGGCTACAAATGACAAATACTGTGGTAAGATAATGGTGTTTGAAAAAGTAGGTGCAAAGTTCAGTATGCATTTTCATCATGAAAAAGATGAAACATGGTTTGTAAATAGTGGCAAATTTAAAGTCAGATGGATAGACACTAGTAACGCAATGATGTTTGAAAAAGAATTAAATGAAGGAGATACCTGGCATAATCCTCCTTTACAACCTCATCAACTAGAAGCACTAGAGCCTATGAGCTCAGTAACAGAAGTAAGTACACCAGATTCAGTTGAAGATAATTATAGACTTATACCAGGAGATAGTCAATCTGCAGACACGGAAATTAGCAATGATTGATATTGCATGGAGCAATGACATTGATAGGGGCCCTAATTGGATTGCTCCAAAGTGTGTAGTTGGATTGGATAGGGATGGTGTTATTAATAAAGATTTAGGTACTTATTGCTATAAGAGTAAAGATTTTGAACCTATTGAAGGTAGCATAGAAGCTATTTCTCAATTACGTCAACTAGGACATAAAGTTGTAATTATTACAAATCAAGGAGGCATAGAGAACGGATTATTTACTGAAGATGACGTAGATAATTTACATAATCATTTATTTGAACTACTTGGCGAAGCAGGATGTCAAAGTATAGATGGCATTTATTATAGTGCTAGTAGCCGAAAAAATGATATGTATGCAAAGCCTAATATAGGTATGTTCAAACGTTGCGAAAAAGAAGTTCCGCATGTAAAATTTAATCAAGGATATTATGTAGGTGATAAAATATCTGATTTAAAGGCAGCTATGAAAGTTGGTGCAAAGCCAATACTAGTACGCACAGGATACGGAAAAGAAACTGAAGAATTAATTAACAAACGATTTACTTATAAGTCAATAAAAAAGCGTACCAAAGTATTTGATACGCTTTTAGATTTTGTTAATTATCTTACAGATCAAGCCTGAGCTTCTCCCCACTTAATAATAATATTTGAATTAATATCTGAACCTGTCACTTTATACACATTAATAGCTAACACGTCTGGACCATTTGGAAATGTACCTCTACCGCCTAATGGAGTGTTTGTAAGTTCTTTTAGATCTTTTAGATCTAGTGTAGAACGTTCTCCTGGCACAGCAATAAATGAGAATACAGTTTCGCCTGGTCTAGCAAACGGTGGTTGTTCAAATGTAACTTCAACTGTACCTGAGCTTAGTGCTAGTGTACCTGTATATGAGTTGTTAAAGTTTATCTCATAAAACGTATTCCCGCCCCAAGTAATACTTTGTATACTGTTTATATAAGTGTTAGCAGGGAATGTCAATCCGTTGTTACCACCAGTAACCGCAGTGCCAACAATAGCCGATGCACTATCAACACTTGATGTAGTAAAGTAACCATAGTTTTTGTTTACAAGTGCTGCATTAAATGTAACGGTAAAGTGGTTGGATGAGCTACCGCTGATCTGTCCTGAGAGTCGCCTTGATAGTCTAAAGTATGCCCAATCATTTGAATTTTGTCCACTGATGTAACCATAATCAATAGTAGTATTAGCTGGAATATTTGTGCCTGTAATAACCTTACCTTCAACAATACTTGTATCAGTTGTACCAAAGGTAGCAAAGTATTCTTGTGGATTGATGTAAATGTAATAGTTATTATTATAACCACCAACATAGCTAGGTCTAGTACCAAACTGTCCTGTAATCGAAGCCACAGATGTTATGTTAGCTGTAGTAGCTGATGTACCATCTGTCCATGTAACACCACCACCAGATGCAATTTGTGCAAAACTAGGCTGACCACCTTGTGCCACACCATTTAGTCCTGTCCAGTTAACGTCACTTGGATTAAGAGGATAGTTGTTAGGATTTAGCACACCTTCGATAACAATACCCCCGGAACCTGTATCTGATGTCACCTCAAGTCCGTTAAGTAGTAATTGTGCTCTATTAAGCAGTTCTCGCTCTCCTAAGTCACCTGTAATAGCGTTAGAAACACTAGGTGCTAGTCGCATCATAAATGCAGTCTGTTTAGTTGTACTAACTGTGATTCCTGTTTCAGCGTAACTAAAAATGTAACCTCTATCTTCATCAAATCCGCCATCTGTAAGGAACGCACTACCCCAGTGACTAATAAGTGGTGTAATTGTTTGTGAAATAATAACAACACCTGTTCTAGCTAGGTGTGTTACTGCTGAGCCTCCTGTGTAACTACGTTCTGCTCCTGCTTGGAATGTAAGTAAATTAGCAGCTCTGCTTACACCAGTTAGTGTATTTGTTTCTTTGTTGTTAGCTGTGTACGTCATTACTTCGTTGTCAATGTATACAGTTGCTTGGTATGGAAAGAAGCTGCTATCTTCTAATTCAATAGTAGTTTGACTTGCATCCATTTGAGTTTTTAACTTTCCTGGAGGACCTTCGTTAGTAACTTCGTAACGCACAGGCAAGTTACCTGAACGCATAAATGCTTCTGTGTTTACGTTTGAATTACGCATTCTATGTGCAAAAACAAAATTACCATTTGAACCACGTACCATCCAATCAATAAATCCAGCACCATACCATGTATACTGAATTCCAATCATCTGCATCTTAGCAATGTCCATATTATAACCGCTTGGACCAGTGCCATCTAATCTGTCTAAGTTAAACTCACTTTGTTTGGCTTTTTTATCACTTACTAGTGCTACTTTTGCACCTGTAATGTTTATAACGCCGCGCCAGTCTGGTGTTACTGACATTGCAGTATCACTACTAACATGACTTACAACGTGTGTCATACCTTTGATAATAATTCTATCACCGGCCTTTAATTGATCTCTAAATCTAGTGTTTGTCCCTACAATAGCATTTTCATCTACATTAAGTGCAATAGTTCCGGCAATTTGTTTTGTTCCTGTACGCTGTACTGCACTAATTTGTGTACCATCAAACTCCCAGAAAATTCCGTTTTGATCGTCAAATATTCCAGAACGTACAGTAGCGCCATGCCAGCTTACAACACTCATTTGTGCAGAAAATCCTAGTACTGCTGTAGTTGCACCCAATCTACGTTTTGCTCGTACTTTAAATGTTCTTTCGTCTACAACTGATGAAACTGTATAATCAAACTCTTCGCCAACACCTGTGCTAACGCCGCTGTTGTATCCTTCTGTTTCTATTCCTAGTAAACGTATTACACCACCTACTTGTACACCGTGATCGTTATCATCTGTAGTAATAGTAATTAAACTATCAAGTTCTACACCATCTGCTACTACACTCTGTAGATCGTAACTTGGTGCAAATAGAGCACCAGTTGTATACATAATACCTTTACCTGACTGGTATCTAATATACTTTTTACTTTGACGTATTGCTTGTGCTCCATGTTGTGGACCGCCAGTACCTAGCTGTACGCCTCCGTCATATGGTCTATGCACAAAGAAGCTGTCTGGCCTCGGATATACAATTCCTTGTAGTACGTTACTTGCATCTACTGTAATTGCTCCAGTAGTTCTAGCTTGATATCTTAAACTAGTAACACTAGGCACCTCTGTTGCAAAAAATGAGCCGCTAGCTAGTTCGTGATTATTTGTACCACTATCACTTGTAATATTTACAATAAATGTATCGCCTGGAACTAATCCGTGTGCCGCAGGCCAGTTCATATCAATAGTAGCTAGAGCTGCGTAGCTTATTGTTTGATCTACATTAATAAAAGACGATGTGGCTTCTGATACTGTAATTGTGGAAATAATATCAATATTTGTGCCAGGATTAGCAATAGTATAATTTGCAGCTACACTAGTAATACCTCCATTACTTGCACCGTTTACATACAGCTCTACGTCATTAAGGGGAGATGATCCTTCTAATAATGTACCTGGAATATTAATTCTATCGCCTACTTTATATCCAGAACCTGTTGAAAAAATACTAATATTATCATAAGAACTAAAATTTCTTCTTAAACTAAACGTTGCACTTGTACCTACATTTGGTTGATTTGTCCCTGTTACTGCGAATGGTCCTGTTGGTTGTGCTGCTGTTCCTGTTATTGTTATGCCAGTTATTCTACCAGCTGCAACATCGTCAATTGATGTAACTGTAGCTATTGCATCATTAGCAGGTGTTGCACCTCTTAAATTAGTTCCTAATAATTTAAGCTGTTGTCCAATATTATACCCTAGCCCTCCAGGATTTTCAATCTGTATATTAGTATATTCAGTATCAGATAGCTCAACTGTAAATGTTGTTCCTGTACCTTGTCTAGCTGATCCGCTAACAGAGTTAGCAGTTCTTCCGTTATACGAAGTACCTGTAGTAGTATATGTTAAAATTGCACCATTAGCATCAACACTAACAATAGTGCCTGTAATATCGTTTGCTGGTGTTGCTCCTCCTAGTCCTGGTGCATTACCAGCAATAGTAAAAGTTTCTCCTGCAAGATAATTAAGTCCTCCACCGCCTGTGACAGTATAGCTTGCTCCGTTTATTGTTACAGTAAATGTTGCTCCGCCATCTCCACCTGCTGTGTTAGAAGTAAAAGGTACTGTAGTATATTGATCAGATCTTTGTGGCGCAGAATTAGTAGTAAAGTCTATAGCCGAGATAGAACCTACTGCACCTACACTGGCTGCATTAAAGGTAATGTTAGCACCACCACCTCCGCCTAATACAGCATCAGCAATAGTAATTGTATCTCCAGCAGTTACGCCTGTGCCTGCACTTACAATTGTAATTTCGTTTATATCAACATCGCCTGCTGTAGTGATACTTGCTACATCAAATGTTAACGCTGCGGCACCACCGCCTCCTAGATTAGCATCAGCAATAGTAATTGTATCACTTACCGCATTAGCAGAACCTATTGTAGCAATAGTAATACTTACTATCGAGCCGCCGCCACCTACTTGTATATTAAATGTGCCAACTGTACCTGAGCCACTACTTGTACCAGTTACGCCATTGTATGTTCCTAATGTACGACTAGCATCAGCAGCACCAATATTGTTTACACTAGTAATTCCTCCTGCAGGTCTTACAATAACATTATATGTAGATCCACCACCGCCTGTGCTTGCTACACCATTGTATGTACCAGGAGTTCTGTTTGCAGGAACTTGTGTAAGGGTATTAATACTGAGTACCTCTCCGCCTGACGTCACTCCTGTAACAGTTACATAATTATTATTAAATTCTGAGGCGCCCGTAGGCTGAATTACATCTCCTGCTAATACAATAGTTTCCCCTATTAAGTAGCCGGATCCTGCATTATTAATAGTTACTCCAGTATATACGCCATTCAAGTATGTAACATTAAAGTTTCCATTTATGCCTGCACCACCGTATGCTTCGTGTGAAACAACACCTAAATTAGCATAACCATTAAAACTTAATCCTGATATGTCTGCTGTATTAATATCACCATCACTGTTAACACTAGTAACCACTAGTGTAACATCGTTTGCTGGAGTGTCGCCTCCGAAATCAGTTCCTAAGAATTTTATATTATCTCCAACCGCATAATTCAACCCGCCGTTAGTAATACTATTAAGTACATATTGGTTACTTGAATCTTGTGATGGAGAAATACTAAATTCTGCACCATTACCATTAAATCCTACATTACTACCAGACACAGCACTATATGACACAATATTACCAAATCTTGGACTTGTAAAGTTACCGCTAAACTGTATTCCTTTACCGCTTGCGCCTACACCTACTGTTTGTACATAAATTGCTGAGCCATCACCTCTATCTACCGCTTGGTTAACAGCTATTCCTGTAGTACTTTCTACTTCAAGTGTATCAGTACCTATAGCTGTTGTTGCTGTTGTAGTTGGTGTTAAAAATGTTCCTCCGCCAGCACTAGTATCAATTATTTGGGTAGCTTGAGAACCTACAGGAAGTCCAGCATGAGATAATGGAGAGCCAACTTCTGGAGCAGCTCCATCAAATGGGATAATTGTGCTACCAGGTAATACTGATAACTGTGTTACAAAACTACCAGATGACCCGTTACTTGCTATAGAAAAATCTGGCTGGCCGATGCTTGCTCCTGTATAAAACCCTGCTTTTCTTAGCTGACAATACGTAGTTACAAGCACTTCGCCATTAGATGTACCAACTTTAGCTTTTGCAAAGTAAGTAAATGTTTTATTTGTAGGTACAGTGTTTACAATAAAAGATCCTTCAGCCCTTGCTGCGCCAACAACACTATCTTCTAATGCTTTAATTGTAATAGGTTGCCCTGGCTCAAAGCCGTGTGCAACTACTGTTGTAACTGTAATTAAGCTTGCACCAATACCTGATGTACCTGAACTTGCATCTGTTACAACATTTTCTACTGCTGTGTTTGTCGCTGGTATTTCGTATACACTTGGATATCCGCGTAACGTGCCAATAGCAGACCATTTAGTTGGCTGTAGACCATACTCAAAGTCAGCATCAAGCATACTTAAAGGATTAGCAATACGCATACGTTCAATAGCATCTGTGCCAAAGTCATATGGTCTAGTTGTTACAACACTTTTTCCATTTTCAACCTGTTCAACAAATACTTGTAAATGATCTGTTGATAGGTGCGAGCTTGTGTCGTAATTAAACCAAATTTTAGTTATAGCATCAGTAGTTTGTAAATAAGTGCTAAAATCCTTATCATATCCTTTAGTAATTAATTTTGCATCAGCACCGTTTTCAGAATTTGAAAAGTTATAAATAATTTCATTTTTTGTAGTATTAGTTATAAGAAGTAATTCATCTAATCCCCAACGCCCTTGTACTTTTATACTACCAACACCGCTTTCAACAAGTGTCGGAAGTTGATCAAGGCCTAGTGTAATAACATCGATAATAATAGCACTAAGTTCATTAATTCTAGGAATTGCACCAGCTTCGGCATTATCGCCACTAGTATCAGTTGTTTGAATTACTCCTGTTTGATTACCAGAGTATGCAGTATTAGTAAAAATATAATCTCTAATTATTTCTTTTATTTTGGCATGAGTTTGTATTTCAGGCTGTCGGTCGCCGTCAACTTGTGCTACAGAGCCTTCCCAATAATAACTTGCTATTTTTCTTGTTTCTTCATTGCCACTATATCGTAAATCCCACAAGTAAGCATCAATTACATATCCTACATCTCTTTCACATTTAGCTTCGTTATATACATACCCTGCAAATCCTGTTGCGTTCGCAGCCACTTGTGCAGCTATCCATGCTGTTGCTTCTTTTTGTATATAATACTTGTTACCATATAGTAGAGCATATGCATTTGGATAAACATATCCTGTTCTACTCATTCCTGGCTTGAAGACGTAATCTTTTATCTGTGTTTTTGCCATATTATTCTAAATCCCAAATGCTATTGCAAACGCTGTCGACGTTGTATCTACATATTTTTTGTTAGGCACTGCATTAATTCCTGTAACTGCTCCGCTTAGTGTAGCTGTTGTAAATGCAGCTGTTGACGGTGTTGTTGCTCCGATAGTTGAGTTATCTATTGCACTGTTATTTATAGGACCTACTATCCTACCAGCAACACTATCGATTAGTAATGTGCTATCATCTGAAAAAACTGAGCCTTTTAAATCACCCGTCACTCCCCCGGTAGCTGAAATCATATTAGCTACACTCATAGTTCCGCCTACATTTACATTTCCTTGTATTCCTGTTCCGCCTGTAACCTTTAAGGCACCAGTTGTTGTACTAGTACTTGCTGTTGAGTCAGTAATACCTACTGTACTAAAATTTCTTGCTTGATCTAAAACTGTAATAACGCCACGCACACTGCCGGAAGAATTACCATAATAAAGAGTATCTGGAGCACTTAATGGAACGGTCCATGTAAGCCTTCCGGATGATTTATTTAGTGCCGAAGCTCCAACAGTACTATCACTGTGACGTAGTCCGTTACTATAGTTTATAGCTGGATCTACTGCACTAAAAATATTAAATGTAAGAGTAGTAAATGCTAAATCAAATGTACTAGTTTGATTTCTAAAAACCGTAATAGGAGGTTGATCTATTACTTGTCCATCAAATCTAAAATTACCATTGCTTTCTATAAAATCAAAGTCAGCTGCAATACCTTGCTCGTCTGCATTAACAGACAACGTTAAAGTAGTTGCAGTAATGTTTCCTGCCGCATCAACAGTAAAACTAGGGCTTTTAAAGCCGAAGTCTGATCTTAAAGGTGTATTAACAGTCGTTGACATTTGTTACTCCATATAGTATATTTAGCCTACTTAGGAATGTCAACTAGTTAACGGATTTTGATTTTGAAAGTAATTTGCAGTGAAAATAAACTTAGCACCTTCGTATCCTGTCTTAGCTGATATTAATAAGTCTACATACGATTGGTTAACTGTTACTGATAAGTCTACAAGATCATTACCCAAATTACTTCGACCAACTACACTTAGATTAGCATAATCCACACCGACTGCAACAATACATTTTACAATTTCTTTATTGGCATTGTTATAATCAATTGAAATAGTAAATTCTGCTGCACTAAATTCGCCGGCGTGCCAACGCTCTACTTGTGTGTTTGTGTAAGCTTGTTTCCAGGGTCCGTTGTGAGAAGTAGCACCATTGTTTGTTACTAATAGTGTTTTTTTGATACCTTCTTTAAAGTAATTTGCGATATTAAACATAATGATCCTTTGTCATTATATTTATCAGTTATTCCATACTGTAATAAGCTTGTTAAATTCAGGCAAATATAAATATTCAATATCACTAGTAGATAGAGTACGTATAGCATCATCTAAGGTTTCTACTAATGGTTCTCCTCCTAAATTAAAACTTGTGTTAAAGATGATAGGAACGCCTGTTTTTTCTTTGAATGTTTTTATAATATCGTAGTAATGAGGATTTTGTTCTCTACTTACTGTTTGAATCCTGCATGTACCGTCAACGTGTATAATAGCAGGAATTTTCTCTTCGACTCCTGGTTGACAATTTACAGCATACATCATCGTAGGTGAACTTTCCATGCCACGCAGATCAAACCATTCATGTGCATCCTCTTCAAGTATACTACCAGCAAATGGTCTAAAATATTCTCTACGTTTAATTTCGTTTACAAAGTCTTTGCCGTCTTCAAATGTTGGATCAAACATTAAGCTTCTATTTCCTAATGCACGTGGTCCATTTTCAGATCTGCCTTGAAAGTTTGCAACAATATTCTTAGAAGTCATTAGTGCTACAACATCTTCGTGTGTAGCGTCTTTTATTTCTGCGTCATATTTTTCTACTGTGCTATAAACATCTTGTTCTGAATATTCGTATTTAGGTCCTAAAAATACATCATTAGCACGATTATTTACTTTTGTATCTTGACTAATTTTATAGTGTTGATACAATGCCGCCCCCATCGCTGTTCCGGCATCATTAGAAATAGGTTCTACATAAATTTCAATACCTTCATCTTTTAAAGCATCTAAGTAATGATAATTTGCAACACAATTTAATCCATATCCGCCGCTAATTACAACTTTGTTTTGTTTTGATATTTTCACAGCATGTCTAATAAGTTTTACTACAGCCTCTTGTGTCGCTTGCTGTACAGCATATGCCAAATCTCTTCTATTTTGCAAATATGTAACATCGTCTTGATCAAATTCTAGATCAACCTCATCACTATTTAATTCTTTATATTGTGGCATATTGATTACAGCACCATTAGGATATCTTGGAACAATTAAATTTCTATTAGTAAGAGGTATATTCATATTACTATCATTATCCATAATAGAAGGAATATTATCATTAGGTTTGCCGTAAGGTGATAGCCCCATTGTTTTTCCAGCTTCAATTGCTGTAAATCCGCAATATTCTGTAACAGCTTCATATGCTTTTACAATTCCTGCACGATCGTGCATAAATGTATTATACACTGCACCCGGGTCGTCCCAGCCATCACCGCCCCAGTTATCAATGTTAACAGAAGGTATTGCATCTCTAGCGCCTAAACTTTTATGCAAAGTTTTAAAGTTTGCTGGGTAATTACATTTATAAATGCTTTCAGTTTCCCATATAGTCATTTGATCATTTTGATGTTGTAAAGGGAAAAATGTTCCAGCGCCGTCAACAATAAGTGCAACTGCACTATCAAATCCTGATCTATAAAATGCCATTGCGGCATGCATTTTATGATGGTGCATAGCTACATCAACTACTTGACCTTCTGTTCGAGGATCTTCTGAATTTCTTCTAGGGGTCTCAATCAGTCCTATTTTTCTTGCAAGACCGCTATACACATCTTCACCAGAATAATCTAATATTCCTGCGGTATTTAATGGAGTAGTATGACAAATAACCAAATGATCAAGTTTATCAGTATACTCTTTAATTTTAAGCATACTAGCTAATGCGCCGCCATCGTACTTTAAACGTGTTAGTCTTTCTTCTTCAATACTGAATACAATCTTGCCATCTTTAAGTAAGCATACTCCTGAGTTATGCCCTCTAGCTACACCTGCAATCCAAACTGGCTTAGTCATATTTTTTCTATCCTAATTAATATCTTTTTTAATTTCTTCAACAATATGTTTTTCTATTTGATCATTCATTTGCATTATACCTTCATTTACTCTATCTGAATATTCATCAATTGTAATACGTATAGGACTGTAAACTCTTGATATTTCTCCCATATCAAGAACATTAAAAAAGTCGCAATCAGGATAAGATGTATTAATAGGAAAAGTACTTCCTATAATAACAGTACTTGGTACATCAAATGCATAAGCCATATGCTGTCCTACACTGTCACAACCTACAAAATGATCTGCTTCTGCAATAATTGAACACCAAGTTCTAAGATCTATTCCTTGAGGCACTGCAATTTGTCTGTCAACGCCATGTTTTTTAAAGTCAATTGCTAGCTCTCCCATAAAAATAATTGCATAATCATTACTAATATTTTTTATAATATTAATTAAGTTAGTTGGTTCAATACTTCTACCGCTATAATCAGTAAGTGTTCCGTTTTGTTCTGTAATTCCTCTACCAAACGGTTGAATAACGATAGCTTTTTCACATTTAGTTTTTTCTTTTACTTCTTTAATTACTTGGCCAGCTTGTAGCAGTTCACCTTTACTAAGTCTAATAGTTGGTTTAGGTAAATCTCTAATGCCTTTATTATTAATAGCAATATCATATGCTTGTGCTAAACTACATTTTTGGTTATAATATTCCCAAACTCTGTAAGGTTCAGGACTTGCTAAATTCATATCTTTTAACTTATCTTCAAACAAGTTTTTATGCCAATGATCATATGCTTTAGCATGTAGTAAAGGGTGTCCTTTAAAAAAATCTGTGCCGCCTTCACATATAATTAGAAAATCGTCATCTGGATTTTCTTCATGAAATTTTTCTAGTGCAGGTATTGAACATACTACTCTTCCTGCGCCACCGTTAACAAAAAATGCTGTGTTTCTTTCTGACATATTTCTAAAATCCTATTGTTATAAACTGTGTACTTAATTACAACTACATGAATATTTATATATGAATTATTTTAGAGATGGTCAAAGTGAAAGGCGCCTAAGCGCCTTTGACTGTGTAAGTTTTAAGTGTTTAATCTAGTAAATCTGAAACATCAATATATAGTTCATGCGATGTATCATGGAAATATTTTTTCATTTCTGGATCTGCGATTTCATCTACTAAATGATCTGGATTATCATCATCTGCTCTAGCTTCTACAAAATCAACATCTTGAACAAAATCAGGTTTAACAGGATTAGAATCCCACTGTGTTTTCCAAGGATCAACTTGCTTAATTTTAGTAAGTGTAACTTTTGCTCCTGTACCTGCACCGTTAGTTACGAAGAAACATTCAGTATATGTAGCTGCTTCGGGGTGATATAATGCTCGTTTATTAGAAGCAGTAAATCCTGTGATAGCTCCATCACCATCAACTGCATCAACAGTTATTTTAACTTCATCAACTACTGTAGTATTTTTATATTTAGGATCTTGTACTAGTAGTACATCACCTACTGCGTATCCAGTTCCACCTGTAGGAATAGTTGCTGTCCAGTCAACACCAGTTAGTTCTAACACATCTCTCAAATACTGTTTGTGTGCTGTTACTGCATTATATAGATCAGTTGGTAAATCGTCTGATAAAGTTTTGTCTGCTACTGCTAAAAGAACATTTCTAAAAGCAATTCTTTCTGGCCACGTTATAAAAGGTTTTTTCCAAGGGTATGGTTTTACAAAATCTTTTGCAATAGGATCATACACTATTTCACTCATTTCATATGCGTGTGCAGGATCAGGAAATGCATCACTAGTATGTTTTCTTGTTTGTCCTGGAACATCTTCTTCTTTGTCTGGAATAGCCTGTTGTGATGTGCCTCCGAATATGCTACAAATCTCAGGATTATCTTTTGCGTCTACTTCTATTAGATAACAGTCTGTGTTGCCCGGCATTGGCAAATTTCCATCGTATACCAACTTTGCAGCGATTTCATCTGGATATTCTGAATGTATAGTATTTGTTGTATTGTTAATCCATAAATATTTTTTAGCAGGACCTTTATACTTTATCCTACCAATTTTGTTTTGATCAGCAGTTTGATGATATTGTTCATCTGGAACCGGATATTCAAATTGTATTGTTATTTCACTCATAATTTTTCCTTACCAATAGACCACATAAATCATACCGCCTGCACCCGGAGAACCACATCTACATTCGTTGCCGTGTGTCCAAGCTGTCTGACCACCACCTGCTGGATGATACGCTTGAAAATAGCAAGCCTGTCCGCAACAACTACTATAGCTGCCGCATACTCCGCCGTGACAACTTTGACAACAAGTGCTTGTTCCTTGAGGTCTTAGTCCTGGTGTTCCGTATCCTGAACCCATATACTGAAATCCATAATGATAGCAGAATTGATTACTTTGTTGTAAACCAGTTGTATTACTATATGTTTGTAGTCTTGTAATGCTGCCAGAATCATATTGGCATCCGCCACAACATGTACAAGTTGAACAACAACTATAGCATCCTGATGCGGAAAAACAATGGTTTCTATCCATACAATATCCGCCTTCTATACAAACACACCATTGGCCACTTACACATGCATAAGAAGGACATCCTTGATATCCACAAATGTTACCGTTGCTTGTATTACTAGTTCCAGCGGAACAAAAACAAACCTGCTGTCCTGGAGTAACATTTACAAAGTATTTTGCATATCCTCCGCTATAGCCGCCTTTGCCTTGCATACAACAACATGATCTTCCTCCAGAACTACCGCCACTCCAAATTTCAAAAACCATTTTAGATCTAGTTGCTGGTACTGTCCATACGTATGCACAGCCGCCGTTCTGCTCTAACCACGTGTTGGTGTTTTCTAATAAAAATTCTGCAGGTGTAGTAGTGCTTCCTTCTTCGTACCCGTATAATAAATCTTTTAAATTAGCCATTTATTGTGTCCTTTATTTTTCATTATGATGTTTGCGTCCAATGAATTACTACTAAGCCACCTGCGCCTGGATTTCCGTAATTTGGGTTCCAATCACCGTGATTTGTAGCAGTTGGTCCGCCTCCACCTGGAAAATGAGCATATCCGCCACCGCAGCAACCATGGCACATTGAGGAACAAAAATCTTTACTTTGTCTAAAATTTCCGCCTGTCATTGGAGCACTAGGCATATAACCAAAAGCCGAGTTATGACAATTAGAGCCTCCTTTAGCAGCGCCGCCGAATCCACAAATTCCCATAGTGCCACAGTAACTACCACATTGTATACTTGAACAACCGTTGTAGTTACAATTATCGCCAAAGTAGCATCGAGATCCGCCACCGAGTCCGCCTTCTGCACATACTACATTTGCTGTTTCTGATTCTCCATATACATAACTTGGACATCCTTTACAACCTATGCAGGTTCTATCTGTACATCCTGTGGTTCCTCCAGCACAAACCCTATATACACGGGTCTCTAATGATGTTCCTGGTGTAGGGTGTTGAACAATTTTTCTTGTGTACGATCCTGATCCGCCTGGCCATCCTTGAAAACAACAACAAGCGCCGGCACCACCGCCACCGCCGCCCCACATTTCAACTGTAAACCATGTTACTCCAGTAGGAACAGTCCATGCACAACAACAACCTCCGTTGTTTCCGGAGTCAACGCTTGTGTGGTACACAACTAGGTTATGATGCGTAATTGTACCACCACCGCCTCCGCCGGCGTTAGCATATTGTAATAGTGTTGACAGTGCTGACATATTCTACTCCTAAACCTTTGTATCTGGTGCTGAAGGCATTGGAACTTTCCACGGATCAACTTCATCCGATTCACCTTTTTTATATGTAGCCGGCAAGTCTCTTAGTGCTGCTCTATGAGCTACCCACGCTGCTTTTATTGATTCAGGCATATCAGGTGAAATTTTACTGTCTGAACTTTCTAGCATACTATTTCGGTTAGCTATTAGTGTATCCCATGTTTGTGGTGCAGGAATATATGGTGGAGTTTTCCACTCTTCTGCTGATAAATCATATTCTAAAGTAGTTACACCGTGATATGTTTCTAAAACCTCTGGCTTTGAGTTTGTTTCCCAAGTTCCGCCGCCTGGCACATCTTCTGTTACTTTAGACTGTCCTGGATAAGTAATTGTTGTGTCGCCTGGTCCTATTATTACTAGTATAAGCGGATCATCAGCAAAAGTTACTTCGACTCTAGTTGTGCCTGTTGGAACTGGTATATTTTCTCCATCGCTTACATCTTCGGTATCAGCACCAACTCTAGACATTTTTCCTTTATTATCACCATCAGTATCAACAAACACCCAAGTTCTATGTGGGCCAGTATATTTTGCTGTTACTGTTTTGCCTTCACTGTCGTCTTGCGAAAAGATTTCATTTGGTACTTTGTACGTAAAATCTTGTTCAGTAATTATTGTATTCTCTGGCATTTGTTTTTCCTCTTATTCGTTTATTTAACTGCTGTATGCTACTATGATTAAGCCGCCGGCTCCGAACTGTCCGTGATCGTGTGTTCCACCGCATGATACTGCTGAATATGAACTTCCTCCTGGAAATGCTGTTCTAATTCCGTCGCCGTTGTGTTTATTTCGTCCACTGCCTTGCCAAGTAGTGTCGCATAAATTATATGATCTCATACCACCTTGGCCCCATCCACCGTCTGAATAATACCAGTAGTCAGTGTGACAGTAAGTATTTCTCTTGCCCATTTGTCCTGTGCCGTTCCAGCCATAATCTTTAGCTGCTGCGCCTGGTTGCCAGCTTGCGCTGCTGCCGCCTTGTATTCTTCCCCAGCAACATGAATAGTTACTAAACGGACTTGAAAATCCAGGTTGGCTTGAACCTTGTTCTCCACCGCAGGCACAACCTACAGTAGTTCCCGTCCAATTTTCTTGTACATAGGTACTGCAGCCGCCACAGCCAACATTACTGTTATCATATGCACAACAAGATGTGCCGCCTGCACAAAATCTATATTGACAACCAGGTGTAACATCAAGTCTTTTAAACGTAAACTGTCCTGAAGTACCTGAATGTGACTGAAATGCACAACAACATCCACTATTTCCACTTGAGCCTCCACCGTACATCCACATCTTCATTGATGTTGTTCCAGCCGGTACAGTCCAAAGACAGCAACACCCACCGTTGGACACACTGTTTAAACTTGTATGGTAAATTGCAAAATAGTTTGGTATACCTCCGCCGGCAGTTGGCGTAAGTGAGTTAAGTATAGTAGAAAGAGTTGCCATAGTTTATTCCTTTATGATCCCGCTATAACCCAACCGTATGTAGAACCGGTATAGGTTAAAATTGGAGATGCGTTATTAATATCTATCACAAGATCTGAAGCTGCATTTTGTATCTCTTCCCCGTTACGTCCTACTGTAATATTATTTGTGCCTGCAACACCAGTTACGTCTATGATTTGCACAGTGTCTTCTACAGTTGGTGTAGCTGGCAGGGTAATTGTAATACTACCCGCTGTACAAATAATACGTTCATTAGCTTTAGCAGTGACACTACTACTTGTAACAACGTTAGTTGTTGAGTAATTCAATGTGCTTGTTAAATATCGTCCCATTTTATTTGTCCTTTAATATATTTATGCCGCTGTCTCAATTCCAAATGCAACAACACTTACGTTTGCTCCACTTGATCTTGCTACAATTAATTGTCCGGCTCCTAAAATAATACCAGTACGTTCTAACACGTTCCTTGGTAGCAATTCGACATCGTACTCTAAGTACTCGTCAAGTCCCGGCGTTGCTGTATCACAAATAGCCAAACGAACCACTATGGCTGAGTTTCCTCTGTTGGTCATTGAAACACTAGCAACAGTATATGTACTTGCTGGGCAAGTATAGATAGTTGTATCTGCACCTGCACTTAAATCAGCTGTTCCTATTCTTCCTGTGGCCATTTGTTATTTCTCCTAAGCATTTAAAAACATATTCAGTGCGACCGGTGTACCACTTATGCCGCCTGTATAGTTTACGTTTGTTGTTATATTTATCTCTTGATTGGTTGTATGAGATATTGTCTGACCACTTATATTAACTTGGCCAGCTGTGAGTGAGTTTACATTTAGTTCACCTGCTCCGCCACCTATTTGACTTGATATGTAAGTCTTGATAGCTCGCTGTGTTGGTACAATACTGTCACTGTTGGCTGTAAATGTGCCATCAGTTGAAAACTCAGTAATAGTAGCACTAGTACCACCTAATGATATCTCGCCTAATTGCAGTTCTTGCAAACCGCTTACGTTAAACGCATCAGCGTTTAATGTTGCTCTACCAGTTGACTGTTCAACACTGAATAATTCGCCAACTCTAAAGTTACCATCTTGGTCAGTTGAAGTATAAAATACTCTACCGCCTCCAAAGTCTTTTGTTTCGTCTGCTTGATCAGCAGCTGTACTTGGAGTTCCTGGGTAGTTAGTAGTAGTAACTCCTCCAGTACCTACATCTAAGAAGTCATGTCCTGTTAATCGTACCTGACTATATCTAGATCTAATTGTTACAGCTTCATTGTGTTCTGGAGCATCTGTAACACTTACTGTTGGACTTACTTGTAATAGTGCAGAGTAATTACTTCCGCTACCTGAAACCTGTGTTACGCCCACTAGCTTGAGCCATGTGTTTGAGATGCCAGCAATTTCTACGTTTGCACCTTCTACTGGTACTGATGTTAGTCCATCAACTTTAATAAACTGTCCTGGCTGATAAAAATCAGCATAACCGTTAGCTGATGCTACTGTTGCTGTAGCAGTATCATATCCTGTACCTCTATTACTAAATGTCGGTTGTCCAAGTACTCCGTCTCCTGTTCTAACTGTGTGAGGAGCTTCAACAGTGTTATTAGGATCAGTAATAGCCATTGTAGGTGTTGAGCTATATCCTGAACCAGGATGCCATATTCTTATTTGTGTAATTTTACCGTCTTCAACTTTAGCTCTTGCTTTTGCAATATCAGCATATGCACTAACACCACCACCACTGAATACTAGTCTTGGTTCAATAACATATTCGGTTGTCGAATCAAGTGCAGAAGCAATACTTGCGCCATATACACTATCCCATCCTGAAGAACCGTCACTGTTTTTAAGAACAGTAGCTATTTTAGTTCCTGAGTTATATGCATCAATATATGCATATTGACCCGCTCCAGTGCCACTTACAATCCAAATAGCCATACCTGCGTAAACTGCACTTCCGTTTGAGTCTGTATTACTAATTGTAATCTGAGTCGCTGTTCCTGCTTGTGCAGTATTAGTTGCTGTGATATATCCTGCTCCACCAATATTACTTGCTGGATCAGTAAGCCTTACTTCATATACAGCACCGTTGTACACATTTTCTGCACTTATTGCTGCATCGTTATTACCGCCAACAATAGTAGTTGTTGTGTCGCCATCAGCATAGTTAACACCAGCATTTGTATATTCAAATAGTAAAATTTGATTTTTATCAGTTAATACATTTTTAATATTAGCTTCTGTTGATTGGTTGGTAACTGTTCCTGTAATTGGTGTTTCTGTTGCATCAATGCCTTCTGCTACACAACCAAAGTCACCATATGACGAGTTACCGTTTGTAGCTCTTATCTTACCACCATGTTCTGACAAATAACCTATGTGTGCAAAATAACTGAATACACTAACAAGTTCTGCTCTTCCTAAGTTAGTAACCCATGCTCCAATACCTTCGTCAATAATCTGTGTAAAATCATTTGCTACAATAGAGTCGTTACCGCCATCATGTATATCACCGTCAATTTTTAAACCAATACATTTTGTACCAAATGTAGTAACATTTTGTATATAAGGAGATCTACTAGCTATCCATGCTTTTGTATCAGCTGGTCCATAGCCTGGATCAAGACTTACAAAGGCGCCTGCTGTTGGTCGTTTGGTTCCATACGCATTAGCACCGCCTAGTGTACCTACTAGTCCGCTTACTGTACAGTTTCTTAATCCTGTTGCGTTACGCATAAAGAACATATTCTCAGTTGTACTACCGCTAACTGAATTAGCATATAGTAATGCAGCTGAAAGTGTTCTCCAATTACCTGTCCAAATTAAATCATATTTTATAGCATCTAAGTATCTATTTACATCTCTGGTACAGGCTGCAATAGTATACGTATAGCTTGGATATGTCACCGCAATATAAGCATGTACTTCAGCTATTAAAAATGCTCTGTTTGCTTCAATACATTCTACTGCATATGTGTAACCTGTTGAATATTCAGCTGTTTCAGATCCTCTTGTGGTTGGAACTGTTGAATCACCTGATACTCCATTTACTCGGTAATCAATGTAATCTTCTAATTCTTGAAATAAAGCTTGAGCCGCTTGACCAGCTGCTGAACTACCAGCAGGTCTTGTTGTAACTTGTGACTCAGCATTACCTGTTGACTTTGTTATTGCACTATTAGCAACAATGTCGTCTATAATTGTTTTTAGTCTCTGTATAGCTGCAATACTTTTTGGAACATCTGTAGCTTGTGTTTGTACACCTGCAGGTATTATTTTTGTTGAACGTAATTCATCTCCAATCACCGCAGTATTTGCTGGAACAAGTATAGGTAATGTTTCTGCAAAGGTCCCACTCTTTACATATAAAGAGTTATTAGGAATAACTGCTGCTGTCATTGCAGATACATTGCCTGCTGTAACAGCTGCTTTAAGTATACCTGCTAAACTTGTAGCAGTTGATAGATCATCTGCAAGTTCTGCTTGTGCTGCTTCAGTTTGTTGTGTAGCTGTAGTATTGCCAGTAAGTGTTTGATAATTTTGTGCAGGTGCTACATTACTTAATACTGCATCAGCTACAACTAATACCCTATCAATCATTGCGTTAAATTCAGCAGTTTTTCCTGTGATGCTAGCATCTGCGTGAATTGCAGTTGTAAGTTTTCTAGTCTCTACATTACCTCCATGACTTAAATCATAAATTAATGCATCAACTAATCTGCCAACCAAAATAAGCCATGTTGCTTTAGTATACGTAAAGGATCCTGTATACGGACTTGTGTTATTTGCTATTCCATGATCCACAAATTCAACAGCATCATGTTGTATAAAACTCTTGTTGATGTGTAATAATCTTTTTGCAGCTGGACGTTCTGCTCCGTCCCAAATTTGTTGTGTAGCGTATTGTATAGTTTTCCATGGACGGTCTAAAGTCAATCCATAATCACTTGCTGGACTATCAACACCTGTAGTATTTTGTACATAGTAAACATTATTAAGTGCGCCAAAGTATCCCCATTCTGGAGCATTTCCTGCTGTGTTTACTTTTAATACTTGTCCTTGTGTTCCAATTGGTAATCTTGTTGGACCTGAACCACCATAGTAAACTAAGTCGCCTTGTGTTGTTAAGTTTCCTGATTCTGCACCTGCAATTAAAACATTCCAGTACACACCGCCTGTATCATTGTCTGGGCGTTTAGGAGTATCTGATGTATGGGCTAATATACAAACATAGCTGTTTGCACCATATTTTATAGAATCACCTTTGTCATAAAGTGTTGCTGATGACCAAGTATTTTTCCACTTGAATCCTTCGTTTAGTAGCTCCCAATATGTATTATTGGGCGGACGTTGCCCTGTATGATCTAATATACATAGATATGTAAAGCCACCTAATCTTACTACATCGCCAACTCTATATTCTTCTGAAGAACTATCATCTCCCCAGTCTTGGGCATGTTTAAATCCTGTTGTAAATAAATCCCAGTCTGTAGTATTAGTTGACGGATGTCCTTGCCCTACATTATTTGTTTTGGATACGTATGAATAACCACCATAAGTAACAAAGTCACCTGGTTGATAAGTTACTGTACCGCTCCATGTATCTTCAAATTCTAAACCTTCAACAAACTGTGACCATTTACCCTCGTCAGCAGCGAATGTTGCTTGGCTTGTATGATAAGTTGTGCAAATCCATGTTCCGCCACCATATTTAACAATATCGTTAATTTTATAGCGTGTACTAGATGCCCAATCTACTTTATACTCTAAACCTTTGTTTAAATAATCCCATTTTGATTGGTCGTTTTCTAAACCAAGTGCATCTGACGCAGCTGATGTATGTCCTTCGTTTGCAACATATAGCTGTCCACCGTATCGAACAATATCATTGACTCTATATCTAATCCCAGTAGCCCAGTTATTTTTCCAGAAAAATCCTTCGGAAAATATATTCCACTTAGCTTGGTCCGCTTCTAATCCTAGTGTGTCATTTCCTGCAGAAGTGTGCTGAGTAACACAGACATACACTGTACCGTTATATTTTGCAATATCGTTTACTTTGTATCTAGTGCTTACAGTCCAATCAGCTTTGTAATCAAATCCTTCTGCAAACAAGTCCCAACTTGCTGCATTTGCTTCTAGACCATCTGTAAGATTTGCTGCAGAAGTATGTTCTGCGTTTGCAACATATAAATATCCGCCATACTTTACAATGTCATTAATTTTGTAAAGTGTACTAAAAGTCCAGTCACCTTTCCATTCAGTACCATCGGAAATTTTATTCCAGTATGTTGCTTGACTAGTTGAAAACAGAGCCGGTGCTGTGTGTCCTTTAATACAAATATATGTATTACCACCGTTTCTAACGATATCATCTTTGTAGTAGGTTGTTGAAAGGGTCCATGTTCCCTTCCATATAAACCTAATTCTACCTAACTTAAATTCAGCCATTTAACGCTCCATAATCCTTATATATATTTATCAATACCCACCACCATCAAGTGAGTTACCACTATCTGTGCCATGTCCAAAATACTGTAGTGCTGCTAAATCACCTTTTGCAGCTTTTGTATGATGTGCTTGTGCAGTAAATGTAATTCCTAAAGTAGCATCTGTACTTGTAATTCTATTTGTATCAATTTGCACTGTTCCTGCAACCAATGCAGTAGCATTAGCACTACTAGTTCCGCCGGACACTCTTGATTCAAGATATCTGCCTATTGCTTTTTGTGTAGGCACAATGTTATTAGCATTAGCAACAAATGTAGGTTCTTTAGAAAACTCATTAATTACAACCTGTGTTCCTCCTACTACAATTCCACCTAATGTTAATTGTGAAAGTCCTGACAGATTAAATTGTGATGCATTTATTGTAATGATACCAGTGTCTTGTTCAACTTTAAATTGCTCACCAACTCTGAAGTTACCATCTTGATCAGTTGAAGTATAAAATACTCTACCTGCGTTAGCTTCTCTAACTTCATTTTCTTGTTTTGGATCGTTTGCTGCATCATAGCCTTCAACGTATCTATTAGGATAATCTGTGCTTGTTTGATTACCTGAACCTATGTCTAAGAAATCGTGTCCTGTTAACCTTACTTGACTATACTGTTGTCTTATAGTAATTGCTTCGCCATGAACAGGAGACTCAGCTCTGCCAAGAGTAGGACTAATCGTGATTGTAATATCATATGGTCCAGATCCTGATTGTTCTTCAATAGTAGACACTTTATAGTCTACATCATTAATACCGTTTATAACCAAGTTATCACCTGGTGAAGGAACTAAACTTATATTTGATAGTCTAAGTGTTGGACCTATTTGGAAACTATCTGCATAACCAGATCCACTGATTGATGCTGTAGCTGTTATATAACTTATTCCTCTTTCACTAAACACAGGCTGTGGCAGTACACCGTCGCCTATTCTTGCAACTTGCGTTGAATTTACAGTTGATTGTGAATCATATACACTCACTGTAGGTGCTGAAGAATACTGGCTTCCGGGTTCGTAAATAAAGAACTCATTTACTTTGTCTGATTTAACTACTGCTCTTGCAAATGGTTTTGCTCCCCAGCCACTTATAACATTAAAGTTTGTTGAATTTACAGCAACAATTGACCATTTTTGTAATGTTGGACTATAAGCCGCATCTGCCCAGTCTTCTGTATCACTTGTTAAGTAGTTTGTGCTATCATCACTATTAAGCCTCCATACTGCACCTTCTTGGGATTTTATAAGTTGATTGTTAGAGCCAGCTGATACTCCCATAAATGTTCCGCCGCCGTATACAAATTTATCATAGTCAGTGGCACCAGTAATACTATGATGATACCATGTAATACCATCAAAACTAATTGCTGTTTTTGTTAATCCTGTACTATCGTTTGCATTTTGTATTGCAACAAATTTACCATTACCAAAAATAACATCATCATAATCTTTAGGAAGTCTAGTGCCTGAACCATCATCATCTAGTTGTATAAAAGTTGCTCCATTATCTGTACTATAAGCTACTCCACCTGCACTTCCAACATTCACAGCTACAAAAGTACCATTAGATGCATGTCCAACACCACCTCCATGTGCTACTTTAGTATACTTATGAGTTCCTGAACTTGCGCCGGATGGTGTAACTACTGTAGTTGTATTTAAATTAGTTGTAGTAGTTAGTTGGTGACTGTCGGTTGTAAATACTGTTCCTTGGCTTCCTTCTTTATTTGCTGCACCTGACAAATTAGAAAGATTAGTAAAGTCTGAACTTGTTATATATGCAAGATTATTTGCATGACTTTTTGCCGCTACATCAAAACTATATATTGATCCTGTAGGTGTAGTACCATCAAACGTGTCGGTTACAACTAAAATTCTACTTCCGTTAGTATCAGACAATAATTTTTTAACTTTTCTATTTGAAAATCTATTAACTGGTGTACTCCATGTTATACCATCTGTTGAGTGAGATGATTGTATATTACTTGCAGAGCTTCCTGTAAATGCTACAAAGCATCCTCCTGCTGGATACCAAATAACATGTTCCCAGTTTGAAGAACTAGGTGCTGTTCCGGTTGTAGCTGTATATGTATGATCGCTAAATGTAACTCTAGGTTCTAAGGTATATCTAGTAGCAGTAGTCATGTCTGTTACATTAGGCCATCCTGGATTTATATGATCCCAACCTGGTTGACCATCTGACTCTCTACTTACTTGTGCAATTTTAGATGCTGGATCATAACTAGCTATAAAACCATATTGTCCTACACCAAGTCCTTCTTTAATGAATACTCTTAATCCTTGGTACTTTACATTAGTTCCATCTGTATCTGAAGCGGCTAGTGTAATTGTTGTTGGGCCGCCGTCCTGAGCGGAGTTTAATTTAAATTGAAAGTTATTACCGCCGGCTGCACTTGAGTCACCTGGGTCTGTGAGTCTTACCTCGTACACACCGCCATCTCTTACTTCTTGATATGTTGCTGCGGCATTTGCACCTTGTCCTCCAAAGTTAACACTACTAGATGATGCTACATTTGTAGTACCTGCATTTTTATATTCTAGTGCTAATATCATATTTACATTATCAGTAAGAGCATTCGCTGTTGGGTCTAATGCTCTGTTGTTCACTGTACCAGTAATTGCAGTTTCTGTTGCATCAAATCCTTCAGCTACTGATCCAAATGTACCATACGAATTGTTTCCATTTGTTGCACGTATTTTTCCACCATCCGATGACAAATAGCCAATATAATTATAGTATGTAAAAATACTAACTATTTCTGTTCTACCATTATTAAGAGCCCAAACACCTATACCGTCACTTATAATTTGCGTAAAATCATTAGCAACAATTGATTTGTTTCCTGAATTGTGTAATGATCCATCAATTTTAATGCCTACACATCCTGTTCCAAATGTTGTTACATTTTGTACATAAGAAGATTTTGATGTGATATGCACACTAGTATCTGCAGGACCTGTGCCAGGATCAAGACTAATAAAAGCTCCGCCTGTAGGTCTTTTAGTTCCATACGCATTTTGAGAACCTAGTGTTCCTATTAATCCTTGTAATGTAAGATTCCTTACGCCGCCGCCATTACTAACATAAAACATATTGTTAGCTTCTAATCCTGCGTTAGGTTGTATAGTGACACTTCTTAATTCGTCCCCAACAATTGTTGTTTCTTTTGGTATTGAAATTGGAATAATTTCTGAATAGCTACCTGCTGTTACAAAAATTGTTGCAGGAGCTCTATTAGCCCAATCTTGGTTTATGTAATCACAAGCATACTTAATAGTTTTAAAAGGAGCATTTACAGTAGTACCGTTAGAATCACTATCAAGACCCGAAGGTGCTACATAGAAAACTTTGCTTACAGGACCAAATTGTCCCCAAGTACTGTTACCACTAGCATCAACTTTTAGCGTTGCACCAGGCGCACCTATTGGTAGTCTTGTAGTTTGTGTCGCGTCTCTTACACGTAAGTCGCCATCTGTAGTAAGAACGTTGCCGTCGATACCAGCTAGCATTAACTCCCAATAGTTTTCGTTAGTATTTTCTATATCAAGATCAGGTCTGTTGTCAGACTCAGAACCAGTATGTCTTTGTATACAGTAATATGCACTACCATCGTAAGTTACAATATCTCCAATAAGGTATTGTGTATTGTCAACCCAGTCACTTTTCCATCTGTGTCCTGGAACAAGTATTTGCCATTTAGCTGATGTATCAGGATATTCTGCATTTGAGTCTGTAATACAAATATAAAGGTATCCGCCGCTTCTTAATACATCACCTGTATAGTATTGCGTAGAATGATCATATTCTCCTCTATGCCTGTAACCTTGTTTTAATAATTCCCAATCGCCAGTGTCTTGTAATATACCATTTACACTAGGTACACTATTTAAATTGTTTTGTAAACAAGTATAAGCGTAGCCGCCATATAGAACAATATCACCAACTTGATACTCTGTTGAACTTGCCCATAATAGTTCGTATCCAAATCCTGGAAGCCAAACTGCCCAATATGAACTTGCTTCATCAGTTCTAAATAATGCATTAGCAGTGTGATGTACTAAACATTTCCATATTGTTTCGCCGTATTTTACAAGATCATTTTTTCTATATCTAGTAGCAGTAACCCATGTGCCTTTATATTCAAATCCGTCTATTACCGTAGTCCATCTAGCAGAATCTGCTTCTAGTCCTAATGAAGCATCGGCATTTGAAGTATGTCCTACTGTACATCTATAAACAATACCATTGTAACGTACAACATCATCAACTCTATATCTAGTTCCTGCTTCCCAGTCTGTACGCCAATTATCTGAACGTGTAACTATTTCCCATTTTGCTTGATCTGCTTCTAGTCCGTTGGCTTCATTTTCAGCTGTATGCTTTTCTATACATCGATATGTAATACCGTTATATGTTGTAACATCACCTAAATCATAAAAATAACCAGCGGACCAAGTGTTTACCCAGTTGTCTGTGGTTGCAACTAAAGTCCATTTGTCATAGTCAGTATGAACACCTTGAGATGTAACAACATTAGAAGTATGCGAAGTAACACATCTGTAAACATATCCTTCCCATTTTACTATTTCTCCTACACTATAAAATGTAGAGTTTGACCAGTCTCCTCTCCAAACAAATCCGTCTAGCATTAGTTCCCATTTAGGATTTGCATGATTTAGATCTGTATAAAATCCTGTAGAAGAAACCTGTGAAGTATGACCAATTATACAAACATAAGCTTTACCTTGATAATATACAATATCATCTTTTCGGTATACTGTTGCAGCATTCCAGGCGTTTTTCCATCTAAATCTAATTCTATCTAAGTTAAATTCTGCCATGTTCTTTTCCTAGTATACTATCTCACCACTTGACGACGATCCATCATCATATGTGTGGTCTTCATTAACTCTAACACACAGTTCTCCTTCACTATTGATATAGTAAAAAATATCTCTGTCATCGTGTTTAAATTGTTCGTAATTTAAATTAGCATAAACTAAATTATGATTATAATCTCTTCCTTCGTAAAATTCTTGGCCTTCTTCGAAATTAGGGTAGTTGTCAACAGGATCCCCAATTTTATTAATTTGTACCATATCATCTTGAGCTAGTTGATCGACTTTACTCATAAACAGTTCGCCGTTGTCAGTTCTACGCAATCCGTAAAAGAAACGTTTTCCGTTTTGCATAAAGTATTGTTCTTGTGATGCTCCTACATAATTTCCCATTTATTTTTCCTTATACAATATCCACATAACTTATAACAGCATCAACTGAGTCTGTTTTACTAGATTGAAACAACAATGTATTAGTCGGTGCTAGAATTAATTTTTCTGCTGGACCTAAAGGTTTCAAACTTCCTTTAGGTGGTATCATTACATCTTTCAAATAGTATCCTTCACTGCTAGCATCGTCACCTATCAGTATGTTTACGCTTACAGCACCTTTAGTTGTGTTTGCTAAACTAATACCAATAATGGTTGAACGTGTACTGCCGTTAGTTTCTATTGCAACTATTTTTTGTGTTCCAATATCTTTAACTACTTTGTTTCTAAACGTTGTTGCCATATTATTATCCTAAACTTATTACCAATTCTAATGCAATATTTTCAGCATCACCTACTGATATACCAGCTCCAGAACCTGCAACTGATCCCCATTGTCCGTCCCACACTTCTACTCGCTGTTCTTGTGAATTATATCTCATCATTCCAATTTCTGTATTTGCAATTGGAGGACGTTGTGCTGATGTTCCTGTAGGAATAACAAATCCTCCAGTGCCTGCAAATTTAACATATCCGTTGCCTGTACTAGCTAGTGTAAATATACCGTCTGTTACTGTATTTGTTATTGTTTGATCTTTGAATGCTAGTGCATTATCAAATACTACACTACCAGTTCCATTTGCATCTAATACTAAATTAGTATTTCCAGATGCTGTAGTAATTGTATTACCATCAATTATAATATCATCTACAGTTACTTTTGGTACCGAAAATCTTGCACTTGTTAAATCTGCTACAGTAGATCCTGCAATATTAAATCTTATTGTGTTGTCGTTTGCTCCAGGTGTTAGCTCTGCTGTAATATTAGTATCACCATCTAAATCTTGTACACCATTAAGCACAATCCAATTAGTTCCATTATAACCTTCAAAACTATTTGTGTCGCTGTTATATCTAACTTTACCTGCTGCTGCTGTTGGTCTTTGAGCAGTTGTTCCTACAGGAAGCTTTAACGACCCAGTTCCTGTTATTTCAACATTACCATTTCCTGGGGAAAGTGTTAAGTCTCCAGTGCTTGTAATCGTAGAATCTTTAAAACTTAAATTGTCAATTACTATGCTACCTGTACCATTAGCTCTTAATTCTAAGTTAGCATTTGAAACAGAAGTTTGAATATAGTTTGCATATATTTGCACATCTCCTATATTACTATTATTAGCAGTTACATCGTTTAAGTAGGCATTATTCCATTTCTTTGTAGCAGAACCTAACGTATATGTATTATTAACATCTGGAATAATATTACTTGCAATATCAGCATTAAATGTTACATTGTCTGTGTCAGCATCGCCGATAGTAATATTACCATTTGCAGTAATATTTCCTGTTGCAGTAATATTTCCGTATACGTTTGTGTCGCCTTGAATTTCTACACTACCTGTTCCGTTAGGAGCAAATTCTATATTTGCATTAGAATCATTAGTAGAAATAATATTATTAGTAATATCAATTGAATCAATTGTTAGTCTTTTATTATAAACAACATTGTCTGCTGTTCCTAATACTAGTGTAGGATCTGTTGTACTAATAGTGTTGCCACTAAACTGCACCGTGCCAAAAGTACTTGTGCCACTTACTTGCAATCCGGGGGTTCTTGTTGTTCCTGTTACGTCTAAATCGTATTGAGGCGATGCGTTGTTTATTCCGACGCGGCTGTTATTTACATCTAGATATAGTAAGTTCGTCTCAAAAGCTAAATCCACACCTTCACGAAGCAGGTTTGCTTTTAAGAGCGGACCACTTATGCGACCAATAGCCATCTCTTCTCCTCAGTACGGGGATCCTGTCCCTCTAGCCCAATTCTCATCCTTACGGCTCTTTGCTGGCTAACCACAGTTTGACCCTGCAAGTATTGGTCATACGTTGCATTAATAGTATTTAGCGAAAATTGGATTTATTAACCTAGTATAATAGTATATTGGAGGGCTAATTCGTTCATTTCATCATCAGTAAGAGTACCACCTGTACCTGCTGATTGTGTGTATGATGATCCAGTAAATGTTTCAAGTGTTTCACTATCTGTATTCCACCTAGTATCACCTATCTCAGGAGTCGGCCATCTATTAGAGTTATTACCAAAAGGAATAACCATTGCATGTGTTCCTGAGACTTTGTCGTATCCGTATCCAGTAGGTATAAAAGTTAGTGCAGTGTCAACTGGCCATGTAATATTTTGTCCATCAAATGTAAGTGTGTCTATTGTAACATTACCAGTGCCGTTGGGATTGAGTAATAAATTTGTATCTGTAGTTGTTGTCGATAAAACATTAGTATTAAAATTAATATCGTCAACCTGCAATCCTGTTAAGTTTGCACCTGTACTATCTATCGATCCTGATGCTATAGAATTAGCTGTAAAATTTAAAGTATTGTTAGTAGGATGAGCTACTAAACTAGTTAATCCATTTTCAGCGTATACACCACCTAATGGCATATATCCTGTATTTGCTCTTCCTTCAAATAAATTCCAATAATTATTAAATCTTAATCCACCAGTGGTAGTAGGTCTTTCTCCATTACTGCCAGATGGTAATTTTATTGCTTGTGTAGAATTAACTACTAGCTCACCTGATGTTGTTAAACCTAATGTTCCTGGAGTACTAAGCGTAGCATTTTCTATTTGTACAAACTCTAGATCAACTTTCTTTCCGTTTACATTGTGTCTAAGATTTAAATTCAAATCACTTGCATAAGTTTGTATAACATTTGTATCTATTTTAAGGCCGCCAGTATCTAAAGATGCACTATTTAAATCTGTGGTATGTATGTTGTTCCATCGTTTGCTCCATGTACCTAGATTAGATACATCATTTACATCTGGCATAAGATTACTGTTTACGTCACTTGTAAATGTTACAGTATCATTATCATCATCGCCTAAAACTAAATCGCCACCAAATGTAATATCTCCTGTTGCATGTATATTACCATCTGAATTCCAGTCAGAATATATTTCAATAGTACCTGTGCCGTTAGGTGTTAAGTTTATATTTGAATTTGATAAGGATCTAAATGTGTTAAAGTTAACTCTTAAATTATCAGTAAGAAGACCTGAAAGGAATACATTACTTCCTCCGCTTAAATTAATATCTCCACTATTTTGATATATTCTGTTTGTGTCAAGAGTCCAGTTTTGTACGTTAGCATTATCTGATATTAAGTTTGTACTAACTAATGGAGTTGGGATATCTAATGAATAAGTTGCCGCTGGAGATTCTGTATTAATACCTACCCTTGAGTTAACAACATCAAGGTGAAGTAGTGCGGTAGACCCGCTTGTATTTTTAAAATTTAAGTTTGATCCGTTACGTTCTAAGTTATCTTTAAGAACGCCACCGCCAATTCTACCCAGTGCCATTACTGTCTCCTATACTATATTTATAGGAATTACTTGTCGAAGTTATGTAGTACTGTGATGGGTTTTCCTGTAGGCACAGGCGTACTGAAAACAATATACCAACCTGCGGCATATGGTGTGTTTGGTCCTGAACTCGGATTTTGTACTAGTGTATAGTTTGTTGTAGAAATTTGGAAAACATTTTCAACAAGCACAATTACACTTTGAGCACTAGCAGGTGTCGGATATTCTGTATCTCCTGAATTTAAAAGACCAAATGTAGTTTCTGTGCCGTCACCGACACCTAAGTTTTGTTGCGTTATTCCAACAGGATTAGGTTCGTTGTATCTTAAATTTTTCCAAGCACCATTTTCGTATACTTCAAATTCGTTATTATCAGTATTATATCTCAGCTGTGCATTAGCAGGAGTGCTTGGACGCTCTGCAGTAGTACCGCTTGGTACTACAATTGCTTTTGTGCCGTCAATAATACCTAAGCCTGCTGTGGTAAACTTTACACTAGCACCTTGTATATTTCTTGCATTCAAAGTTTGTTGCTTTAAAAAACGCATTTATACTTCCAAAAAGCTTACTGTAGCAGATAAAGTAGTATTTCCAGAACCTGCATCAGGTGATCCAATTAACACAATTTTATCACCTTCATCTAAAACTATTTTTTCTGAATCAAATGTAAAAGTTTCTTTTGCTGGTAAAGTTAAATCATGTAGTACTCTTGTTACAGAGTTAGATAATGGTGATCCGCTTTTTACTAGATGCATATCAACAGTAGCATCAGTAGTGGTGCTATTGTTACAAATTAAAATATTTGTAATTGCATATGTTTTTCCTGTTGGAACTGCACCAGCTGGCGAACCTACACCAGTTGGATCTAGTATTTCAGTGTTGGTTGTTTTTATTTGTGCTGATATAATTGCCATGTTTTTTCCTAAAATAGCATACTGTAAAGTATGCTTCTATTTTTACTTATCAGTTCGTCTCTTGTTCCTTGTGAATTTACGAAGAACATACCGGTCTGTCCATACGATTCAGTTTGTATATAAAGCTTATTACCATCTGCTGGCTGAGTTGGAACATGAATTGCTTGTCTTATATGCAAAGTATCATCAATTTGCACTACTCCTGTACCTGGAGAACTAATAATCATGTCTTGATTACTAGTTGTAGTTTCAATTATTGTTCCGCCTATCCTAACTTCAGGTAATTCAAATCTATCTTCGAATAGCTTTGCATTTGCTTGCCCGTCAATATTAAAATCAATAACACTTGGTGAGCCAGATACATCAGTATCTGCAATAACAATAGCAGTTTGCGTACCAACATTACCTTGACCAATTGTTGAGATATTAACTGTATTAAATGCATTTGATATTGTATCATCAACATATTTCTTGTTAGGTAAATCGTCATCGTCTGTAACTTGATTTTCATAATTTACAGTGCCTGTGACACTTACAGTACCTGTACCGGAGTTAATTAAATATAAATCTCCGCCGCCTGTATTAATATTATTTGTTCTAATACCTATAAGGGCATTATTGGCATCTTTAAAAACAAATCCGCCTGTTTTGGTAGTACTTGTAACAGGATCACTCCAAGTAATATTTTCATTAAATGTCATTAATGCATTAACAAGTGTTCCACGATCCATTTCTAGACCGGAATCATCTAAAGTGATCCCGGGTCCAGTTTCTCCAGAATTTAATGTTAATATATTATCTTTGATATCTAAATTTTGAGAAGTAACAGTAGTAGTTGATCCTGATACTGTTAGATTACCAGTAATGATAACATTACCTTGTTGGAATCCAGTATCAAGCGTTATTGCACCGCCTGGCTGTACAACAACGTTATAGTCTCCTGTTGCTACCTTGAGATATTTAGACATTAATATTATTCCTTATTAATATCTTATGCGTCTTCAGTGAAGTCTGTATCGTCAGTACCTGATTTAGTATCATCATCACCAGCTTCTTCAACTTGTACTGCACCGTCTGCGCCTGCAACTGTAAAGTTCCAAGAAATACTTGTACCGTCTAGTGCGTTTGAACCAGTAGCTGAAGGTTGCTTTACAGTAACTTTTCTACCTGCAATTTTAGAAACACCGTATGTTTCATCATCATCACCTTTTACAGAAATTGTCATTTCTGTGCCAGTAAGTGCAGCTGGTAGTTTACCAGTTACAAGTGTGCGATCATAGCTTCCGCCATCTTCTGTTGCACGTACTCTAAACTTCTTGCTACCAAGTTGTTTTACAATATGTCCTTCAACAACTGCTGATCCGTCATGAAAGTTAACTTTAATTTCGTTTCCGCTTGCTGTTGGTGTTCCGAAAAATCTTTTATTAATTGGTCTTCCCATTTGTTTTCTCCTTAATAAGTTGACGTTCTAGGTCTACGGGGTTGGTTCCCCATAAGTCCTCATCTAGAGGACATCCTCTTGACATAGTATTTATCATTAGTAACAAAAGAAAAAGGCCCGCTTGTGGCGAGCCTTTTAATATAAGGTGATAGGTTGGACTTCAGAATACCAACAACCTAGGCTTACAGTCTGTCTGATAATACCTAAGCACCTCGCATCGAAAAGTTACTTTCAAAACCTGCATCTTCGTGTCTCCACGCTCATACAGTGCCACTACAGCTACGAGTCAAGTTCAGGACCTGCCATCCCTCTTCCTTGCACTATCGTAAGTTAAACCGTCATCTAACTTACTGTATACATAATAGCATCTTTGTAGTAGTTGTCAACCACTTTTTTAAAAAAAAGTCAAAAAAATAGGCCCCCTAAAGGACCTATTTTAATCTCGTATATTACTAAAGTAATATTAGCTAAAGCTAACGTTACCTGAAGTAATAGCAACAGCGCCGAGGTAATCAGCAGCGTTACCAAGAGACGAAGCAGTATTTGATAATTCAATATACCCGTATCTTGTCATAAAGCTTACTGTTGGCTCAAATGTGGACGGATCCAGCACAACGCCTGAGCTCATTAGCGGAATGTATGGGCAATAGAATGCTGCCGCATCTGATTCGCTTGAACCTTTATAACCAACAAGTACGTTAGCATTGTCAGCTGCATATGTGTTTACATATACTTTCATAGCGTTGTTCAAAGTACCAACCATCTTAGTGTTAGTTGGAGCTTCGAATGAACCTTCAGTTGTTCTTGCGAACGCTGAAGTTGTAGCACTCTGCAGAATTGTAAGTGCAAATGGACTTACAACTGCCCAGTTACCTGCGCCTCTACGTGTACGCTGAGCGATCTGGTTTGATACTCTGTTAATTTGAACAGCTAAAGCAGCATGCTCGTCACCAACAAAAGTAGCAGTACCTGATACAGCAGCTTGGTCATATGTTTGACCTGCTGAGCCAGCTAGTGTGTTTAAGCTTGCAAGTACCTCTTGATCAATTTCAGCGGTAATTTCTTGTGCTAAAGCAGCCATAATTTCTGCTTCAACGTCAATACCGTGCATTGATTGAGCGTCTTGAGCCGCTTCAAAAGTCCAGCGAGCTGATAGCTTTCTGGTTTTTGCTTCGACTGTTTGCTTTAAGATTTGGATTGATAACTTGTTACCAGCCGCACCTTCAAGTACTGCTGTGTTATCAGCTTTACCTGTTGAAGTGTTACCGGAATAAGCTTCCGCAATCTTAAATGGTGAAAGTGCTTCTTCACCAGCAGTAGCGCCTGAAGCGCCTGAGCCTGCTGTATCAGAGTAGCGTACTCTCAATGTGTGGATTTGACCCACAGGACCAGTCATAGGCTGAACACCAACTAATTCGTTAGCAATAACGGTTGGCATTACACGTCTGATGACGGGTAGGATAACTCTGTTAAGAGTTGCGACATTACCGGCGGATGTTGTTCCTGCTACAGCTGTCTCAGACAAATACTTGCGAGTATTTTCTAAGGTAGTAGCCATAACGCCTTTTTTGTTGCCTTGAAGGCCTTCCAAAAGTGCAGTTTTCGTATCCTGCCAGCGACTTTCTAGTAGTTCTGACATAATTATCTCCTTAATTTAAACCAGCTAAACGCTTCATAGTAATAACATTGCTATTACTCTCTGCGTCAGCTTGCTGTGAACTAACGTTAGTGTTTTCTCTATTGCCTGTAATTTCGGTGCCTTCTGTGAGTGTTGCCTTCTTAGCTGGAGTATTACCGTCGATAACCGCTGGTAGGTACTTATCAAACTGAGCTTTTAACCTATTAGTTTGAACTGATTCCAGTAAATCAATCATAATTTCACGCTGATCTTTAGCCAAAGGCTGGATCAAATCGTTAATTAAGTCTTTTCTTTGCGTTGATTCAACAATACGCTTCTTTTCAGTAGCTGTTGATTCTGCAATTTCTTTTGCTTTCTTTGCAAATGCTTTTGCTTCGTCAAGTTGCTTGTTTTTTACATCAATAACTTTCAAAAGTTTAGCAGTTTCTGAATTTTCATTTAGGTAGCTAGTACCATATTCAGAAGCAAAGCTTTCAAAGATTTTACGACCAAAGTCGTTTTTACGTGCAGTGTCAATATCTTCTTTGAGTTGATTAATCTCTGTTTTAAGAGCTTTGTCAACTGTTTCAGATACTGCTGTTGCACCTCTTTCGATAAAGTCTGATTTGACTTTAGCAAAGTGTTTCTTAGCTTCACGTACAAGTTTAACCTTGGTTTCTGCTAAGTCTTTCTTATCTTCTTGGAACTCGGATATTTCACCCGCTAAAGCTTCTACTACAAACTCTTCAAGTTTAGCATAGTTTTCTGCCATTACTTTCTTGTCTGCATGTAGGTCTTTAATTTCGCTTGCTAATTGTTCAGCAACAAAACCCTTGAGTAAGTTTGCATTCTCACGTTGTGCAACAGCATATTTTGCTTTTGCTTCTGCAAGTTGTTTGCGATCATCTGCAAACTCTGCAATCTCTGCTTGAAGGCGCTCGGAAAGCATAGAGTCGATAGCTTCGACCATAGTCTCTTTATCGTGCTCATACTTTGTAGCAAATTCTTCACGTAACTCAGCAGTTGCCTGCATTTTGTTCTCCTGAATTTTTGCATTCCATGCTTCTTCAATCTCAGCCTTAATTTCGGATGATACCACGTCATTTTCAAAAAGTGTTTTTAGTGCATCTATCATACCATTGTCTCCTAGTTTATTGGAGTTTACTGATTATGTTAATCAGTGATTCCTTAAGATACTTTTGTGCCTTTACGTCATGTTTTGTTGCCTGTGCAAATTCGTATGCCTTCATCCCACCACGTGCATTCATTAGATGCTCGTATATTGGTGTAGGATATGCACCAGGGGCGCTGGGCTGAGCCACAACGTCCACAGTGATAATTTCAAAGTCGGAAACTTCGCCGCTTCCGTCTTCCATTACGTTACCAGAGCCCCTACTGGAAACACCTAGTTTAACTCCGCTTTCAAGCATTGTTTTAACTAAGTTTCCCATAGGAGTTGGTAATATTTTTAGTTTGCCATAGCCATTGTCACCATCCATCCACGTTTCCGTGATCATATGGCTTACACGATCTATGTTAATGTTAAGTCCTTCAGGATGATCAACTTCACCGAGAACTGAATATCCTCCAGTAATTTGATCGTTGAGAGTTTTGACAGCCCTGCCGATTTCGGATACAGGATACACTCGCTGATTAGCATTTCTAATACCGCCTTGGATAATAATTCCCTTCATATAAAGGTCTTTACCCTCGTTAGCGTTTTCGAGTACTACATTAGCTTGGTCGAATGTCAAATTCTCTTGTAAATTAATCATCAAAATTCCTTAACTTAGCTGCCGATAGTTGATTTCTTATCAGCTGCTGCTTCTGGCTTGCCTTTTTTCTCTGCACCGTGTCCTGGTTGTGCTTTTAATGACTTAGAAGCCTTTCCACCTGGTACATTTACATTGCCGCCGTCTTGGTCTTTAGCGTTCATATCGCCTAGACCAGCATGGTCGCCGCCGCTTTCTTCAGCACCTTGTACTAAGTTACTTGCGTCACCACCCATGTTATTTGGGCTTGCTACTGTGCTTTTTGTGTTTGCACCGTTGTCGCCCATTTTAGCTGAAACTTTCTCTACGTATTCACGCATTTCTTCTCCAGCTGATTTTGGATTTTTTGATTCTTCAACTTCTTCATCAGTTGCTTCTTCAACTTCTTCATCTGATGCTTCGTCTACTTCTTCATCTGATGCTTCGTCTACTTCTTCATCTGATGCTTCAAACGGAAGTGCTGACTCTTCTTCAGGCTCTTCGTCACCTGGCTCTTCGTCATCACCAGCCATCATTTTTTCAAATTCGGCTTTAAGATCATCTAATGCATCTTCTAAGTCTTCAACACGATCTTCAACGTCACCTTCTGGCTCTTCACCTTCTTCGTCGTCTCCGCCTTCGTCACCCATTCCGCTAAGTGCTGCCTCTAGGTCATCACCTGCATCGCCACCTACTGCTTCAATAGGATCAGCTTCTACTTCAAACTCATCTAAGTCAAAACCTTCTTCAACTTCTTCGTCTGATGCTTCATCTACTTCTTCATCTGATGCTTCATCTACTTCTTCGTCAGTAGCTTCATCTACTTCTTCGTCAGTAGCTTCATCTACTTCTTCGTCAGTAGCTTCATCGACATCTTTGTCGTCTTCTAAAAGACCTTCATAAATATCTCTTGATTTTTCTACCACAATTTCGTGGAATAATTTTTCTGCCGCGTCCTTGTCTTCGTTGACAAGTAATTCAAGCATTTGTTCAAATTTGTTACGATCTGCCATTTTTACTCTCCTATAATGTATTGTACATACCGATTGGGTATGGGCTGTCATAATATATTTACTTTATTTGCAGAAAAGTGCGTACAAATAGGCTCAAAACGAGCCATTTTTGCAGATTATTAGATTTTAAAGGATTTTTTGAAATCCCGTACATGGATGTTTTCAACATTATCCAGTTTTGTAAGCTCAGGAGGAGTAAAAAAACTTTCTCCTAACACTCTTATATATCTCTTTTGAGGATTATTCTGGCATGTAATAATAGTTTGTTTAAGCCAATTTCCAAAATAAGTTGCTTTTTCAGTTGGTGCTTTATAATTTTGAGTGCCTGCGTATATATTATTTACTAATTGTCCTGTTCCTTCAAAATCAAATCCTATAATATAGATAGTATCGTAATCTGTCATATCAGAAGCTAACCATAATGCTGTAGGGCCACTGCTCCATCCTTTAGAAGGTTGAAAAAATTTGAATCCGGTCATTTCTGCATATGCTCTATTTGGATTAGTCCAAGTTTCTACTTGATGTTGTATACCTGCTTTGTTAAGTTCTAAAACCATTTTTGTATCCACAGCTACAAGGTAATCAGGAATAAAGTCTCTATATACCGCATTACATCCATATATTTTACCAAAAGGTTTAAGACTTGGTAAAGCAATAGGCTCTCTACTTGTGCCATTTCCAATTACAAAGGCTATTTTATTGTTTGTAGGTGCAGTTGATAGTGTTTCAGGAGGAGGTGTGTTTTTTGCTAGCTTACTTGATTTAGCTAAATTTTTTCGAGCTTTTCTTTGCTCTTTAGTTTCACCTGGAATATATTTTTTCATTTATCATACAGAATCTGGTTGAGCTGCTATTCCGTACATTTGTTTTACAAACTGCAACTCTTTTACCTTTTCTTCTGTATGTAGCTCTGAGGATTTTCTTATTCTATTAATTTGAGCTAAAGTCAATCTACTTTTACGTGTATCTGATTTTTTTACAGGAGTATCGTCATAGTCAGCTTCGTAGCGATTATCCTCTACAGGCTCAACTGTGTTTCTATCAAAATAAAATAATTCACGTAGTATCATGTTAGTATTTATACCGTTTGGTCTGTTGTTGCTGGACTACCTATATCATCACCAGTTACAGTTGATGGCGCATCACCTGCTCCGCCATCAGTAGTTGGAGCATCGCCTTCAGCTTCGTCTTCAATATTTCCAAGATCATCTCCCATACTGGCAGGACTAATACCAGCATCTCTCATTTGTGCTGAAGTATCATCGTTTGTAGGAATTATATCTTCGTCATTCTCTTCACGCCATAGTCTTTCATTTTCAGCAAGCTCTTCGTCAGTCATACCTAAGAAACGTTTGAGTGCAAATCTATTTGACATATACGGTATAGCAGCCATTTGTGAATAAGTTGGTACTCGAGCATTATCAATCTCTGCTTGCCTATAACTTGCAAAATTTTGTGGTGGTTGAAATTTTAAATCAAACATTGAAGTATCTACATTGATACCTCTTTCTAACATATAGCGTTTAAATTCTTGATCAAATTCCTGTACAACTAAATTTTGTAGTCTTTCACAATATGTGTTGAATCTTAATTCTTGAATATATGCTGTTCCAACTCTTCCGTCATTGTATTGTGCAGCTGAATCGTCTGCACCAGTAGGCAGATAACTTGATGGAATACGCAGACCGCGAACTAACTTGTTAGTAAAATACCTAAGATCATCAATTTCTCCTAAGTTTGTACCGCCTGGTAGTGTTTCAACTTTTGATCCACGTCCTTCAGCAGTTTGAGGGAAAAAGTAATCTTCGTTAATTGACAAAGGATTGTATGAACTGTCTATGACATTTGTTCCGCCCCCAGTCTGCGATGGTATACGTCTTTGATGTATTTCCGTCTTAACACGCTCTACAAATTGCATAGCAAGGTGCGATGGCATGTTACCCACATCAACATAGAAAACTCTTCTTTCTGGTGCTCTTTGTACACGATATATAATAATAGCATCTTCAAGTAATTCTTTTTGTTTGTATACTTTAAAAATTGTTTCAAGTAAAGAATTACCAAATGGATAATTATTGTCTAGTCCTTCTGACAAACTTAGATGTATTACATGTTTAGCGTCTACAGTTACTTCTCCATCATCAGTAGTAAATCTACTACCACTGTAACTTGACATAGGTTGTCCAACCATTCCTTTGGCGCCGCCGGTTGGTGTGTACTGTTGATTGCCTCCACTTGTAATATTACCATTTGTATGATAAGGAGTAGTAGCTATTCCGTCTTTAAAATTAAAATTAATATTTTTAACTACATACTGTTCGGGTACTTTCCCTTCACTTTCGTTAACAATAATACGTGACACGTTTGCAGGATCAACATGAAACCAACGCTTAGTTTCTGGATCACGTACAAAAAACTGATCTCCGTATTTGAAAACATTTCTTAATATTCGAAATATTTTTGTTTCAAAGTTTTGTAGTTTACACCATTGTTGTAGGTACTGACCAATAATGTTTACTTCATTATTAGTTGCGTTTTTATTTTTATAGTTTACTATAAAAGGTGAATTATTTGCTTTATTTTTTTGTGTGCAAAATTCTGCTAGAATATCTAATGCAGCATTTACTTCCGAATCTTGATCCATGGTGTTGTACTGACCATAGCGTTCAACTCGATTTGGTGAGCCAACGTATACATCAGGCAGATAGCTAGAATAATTAGACTTTGCTGGTCCTGCGAGATTTCCGCTACTTTTAGCAGTGAAAGGACTATAGCTTCCATTTGTATTATTACCTGTTGGAACAGGAGTAAAATATTTCTTCCAACTCATTTAGTCTCTTCCCATCAACACTTGCGTAGACACATCGCTACTTCTATTTGCAGCTTTTTTAATATTTGGCGATTGTTCTTGTAATTCTTCCAATATGAGCGTCATTGTAGTATTTAGTGTGTTTAGCTCTGTTGCACTCATGTTCTGATTCATTGATTGAGTGCTAAGATATGATCCTGCTGCTGATTGTGATGTTACTTGCTGTGGTTTAGATCTTGCGCCTGCTCCTTTTACTGTTGTGGTTTGATCTTTAGCTGCTTCATTAATTGCTGTAAGTTGTTCAGCTACAGAACTAAGTGCATCTGCATAGCTTTGAACTTTAACAGCATCCATTCCGTCTTGTATAGTATTCAGTGCAGATTTTAAATTTGGTATGTCTATTATGCTGCTTACTGCGGCTCTTGCACTTTCTAAAGTGTTAGCGGATTCTACACCAGATTGAATCTCGCTTGATGATATAGTTTCATCCGGAGTTGGAGCACTATCGCTACTACCTATCGATTTGCCTTTGCCGCCTAACCAAGTTGGTAAAAAGTCTCTGAAGTTTGGCATTGTAAAATCAAATGTAAAGAATCCTGTTATAGCGTCCCACACTTTTGTAAATTGAGATTTAATACTATATTTTGACCAGTCAATGTCACTAAAAGACGTGCCAAGTTTAGATCCTACATCTGATAGGAATGTTTTTGCAGAAGTATATTTGTCTACAATAGTATTATCAAATGCAGTTTTAATTGATGTTCCTATACCTTTAGCTTTAGTTATTGCATCATTAAAAGCTGAAGTAATAGTACCATCATCCCAAGCAGTTTTAATTGATGTTCCTATACCTTTAACTTTAGTTGCTGCATCATTAAAGGCTGAACCAATAGTACTATCGTCCCAAGCAGTTTTAATTGCTGATCCTACAGCTATAGCTTTTTCTCTTGCAGTATTAAAGGCTGAAGTAATAGTACCATCGTCCCAAGCAGTCTTTATACTTCCTGCTACACCTGAAACATAATTTTTAGCAGTAGTAAATTTGGTTGATATACCTTCTTTAGCATCATCCCAAGTGTTAGCAATAGATGTTCCTATAAGTGCAACATTATTTTTTGCTCTTGTAAAACCATCTGATATACCTTGTTTAGTATCATCCCAGGTGTTAGAAATAGATGTGCCTATACCTTTTATACTATCTATAGCACTGTTATATTTTTCAACTACGGCAGCTTTTCCATCGGTCCACATGTTGCCGATACTTGTTCCCCAACCTTTTATTGCTTCTATTGCAGGATCAAATGCTCCTGAAAAATATGCCGCGGTTCCCATACCTATTAAAGCTGTACCAAGTGCGGCTGCTATTCCAACCGGTCCTGTTAAAGGAAGCAAAAACAATGCGGCTAAACCTGCGGCACCCAGTGCGCCTCCTATTGCAATACTTCCCCAATCGATACTACCAATTAACGAACTGATCGCAGCACCTATCGCTTCTCCTAGTATTTTACCAAGTCCTGCAGAATCTCCTTCACCACCAAATAAACCTGCAACGTCTTTATCTAACACTCTGTCAGTGCCGTCTTTATTTTTTCCTATAACTTGGTCTTTTTTACCGCCAAAGATTGCTGTCTTAAGATCATATGTTGCTATATCTGATATAAACTGTTCTACAGCTTTCATAAGTACAGTTAAACCATCTGCTAATTTTTTCATAGCACTTGAAATTGTTTCTTTACCTTCTTCACTAGTAAAAAATTCAGTTAATTTACTAAATCCGGCTGCCAGTATTTCCATAGGTCCGCCTTCAGCGAAGAATATTTGTGCAATAGTAGATCTTAAATCTATAATGTCCTGTTGAAATCCTTTTAGTGCTTCGTCTTTTTGTTTTTCTAGAGCAATTCTTGCTTCAGCATTTTTTATTGCTACATCCATGTCTTTAGCAGAAAAAGTAGCAAGTTCTGTGCTAGCTCTCAACGCCGCACCAAAAGATGTGTTACCATCTACTAGTTGCTGGAATGCAGCTTCTGACATGCCGCCAGCTTTTGCTTCGACTTCTTTTTTGACTTTTTCAAAAAATTCTAGCTGGGCTCCAACGTCCATATTTTTTAGATTTTTTGCATCATTCCTAAAAGTATCACTCATTGCCATAAGACCTTCAGAAACACTTCCTGGTTTTGGTACGCCATCTACCATATCAGTAACAGCTTCTGACATTGCAGGACCTAAACTACTACTCACTGTCATAGCAGCTCTAAAGTTTTTCTGCTGGTCTTTCGTCATTTTAGAAATAGCTTGAGCATTTCTAGCATCTTCCATTTTTGCTGTAAGCTCAGCTTGTATTGCTTTTCTTTGCTTGCCAGTTACAGCTGATAACATCATTAGTTCTTCGCCATACGCAGCCATGTCTTCTTGTGATATTTTATTATTTTTTCTGTCAATACCATACTGTCTGTCTTGATATTCTGTGTAGTCTAGCATTAGCTCATTAATATCAGATACAGTATATCCTAAGTTCATTAATTCTTTGCCTGGACCTTTTCTAAAATCTCTAGACATATTACCAAATGCTATTCCAGCAGTTGCAGTTGTCCCTCCAAACAATCTCATACGATCAGCGTTCTCAGTAATAACACCTGTAAACATATCCAAAGGCATTGCTGCATTTGCAGCAGCCAGTCTTAGGCCGTTGAGTCCAACGCCAAATGTTGCACCTGACTCACTAAGTGATCTAAATGCGGCAAGATTAGTATCAAGAATTCCAGCAAATGATCCAAGTATTCCGCCTACAAACGGAACAGTTTTTGCAAAACTTTCTAAACTGTCTTCTGATCCAAATAAAGCTTTCGAAAAATTAGTAACACTGCCAAGTAGTTGTCCAGATACAGCGCCGCCGAATGACAATACTGATTTAGTTGCTCCGTTAAGTGCTTTACGGAATCTACCGGTTTCATCTTTAGATTTTTTTTCTTCTTTGTTTTTTTCTTTTTGCTGATAAGTTGATGCTTGAATTATTTTATAATTCTCTTGTAATATTGCTTGCGCCTTTTTAGGATCCATGCCTCCGCCCTGAGCTTTTGCCATAGACTCCATAGCCGCGGTCAATCTAACTAGAGTAACTTCACTTGCTACTCCGTTGGCGCCGCCTACATTACCAATTTCTACTTCTTCAGCCAAAATTCATGCTTCCTAGTTAACTACGCATATAAATAAATTAGATACATACTTATATTATGTATTTATACGGAGAAAGATCATGGCAGAATTTAACCCCTTAACTGCTGACGCTAATTTAAAATCATTAGCCGATACAGGAAAAAATCCTTTAGAACAATACTTTAGACAGCCTAAAGTATATATAACCCTTCCTAGTAAAGGAAAATACTATGCAGATGGTGCATTAGATATTCCAGAAACTGGTGAATTTCCGGTGTTTGCAATGACAGCAAAGGATGAACTTACTATGAAAACACCTGATGCTTTATTGAATGGCGCAGCAACAGTTAGTGTTATTAAAAGTTGTGTTCCTAATATTGTTGACCCTTGGGAATTACCTAGTATCGATCTTGATGCAATATTAATTGGTATTAGAATTGCTACATACGGCGAAATGCTTGATATTGATACAAAAGTTCCTGTAACAGGTGAAGATAAAACATTCCAAGTTGATCTAAGAAAAATGCTTAATAAATTAGTTACTGTTGACTACGAAGATGAAATAAGTGTAGGTGACTTTACAGTTACGTTAAGACCGCTAACTTATAAAAAGTTTACAGAAACTAGTTTAAAAACATTTGAAGAACAAAGAATTTTTAATACAGTTAATGACGATGAACTGCCAGACTCGGATAAATTAGCTAGATTTGCAGAAAGTTTTCAAAAACTAACTGATATTACAGTTGCTATGATGGCAAATGGTATTGCAAAGATATCAATCGGTGACACTGAAGTTACTAATCCAGATCATATCTCAGAATTTATCGACAATGTTGATAAAAATGTTTATCAAGAAATCCTTGATCATCTTGATAACCAAAGAAAAAAGTTTGTTATTGAACCAATGAAAGTAACTTCTACTCCAGAAGATATAAAAAATGGTGCTCCAGAAACATTTGAAGTTCCAATTACATTTGATCAATCAAATTTTTTCGCATAAGGATCTTATCTTGGGGCGAGGCTGAGATCCTAGAAGAAGTCTCCAAAATGCAAAATTTACAAAAAGAGCTCAAATCCGAAATACTTAAACTGTGTTGGTATATGCGTGGCGGAGTGTCTGTTAATGAAGGCTTTAATCTCTCATACGAAGAAAGATCGTTAATCACAGATATTATTCAAGATAATATGGAAACTACTAAGAAAAGTGGATTGCCTTTCTTTTAACATTAGCCATATCAATATATTTGTATTGTTCTGATGTCTGTTGAAATGATTGTTCAGCTCTCCAATTTTTACTAGGCCAAGGACAAGATAAATTCTCTTCGATATAACAGTTGTATTTAGAAATCATATTGTTATACCCTAATGGTCTCGCTACAATACAATACTGTTCATGAAACCCACAATATATTATGTTATCTAATTTTTTTTCTTTGATAAAGTTTTCTAATATAGTAAGTCCGTTTTGATTCGAATGCTTTAGCCAGAGATAATTTCTCATAAAATCAGGACTATCTTTTATGTCGTTAGTTATAACTATCTTATTTTTCATATGGCTAGCATATTCAAATATTTTTTTCATACACTCATTATTCCACTGATTAAGAGATAGTCCAAGATATTCTTTACTGCATTCCTTATCCGCTGATTCTTGATCTTTCACAGGATCCATAATAATCCACAAAGATTTATCAGATATTTCAGTAAGTTGTTTATGTGAATAATTCATTTTCATATTACTATTTAAGCTTTACTTTTGTTTATCAACTACGTTGATAAATGTTTTCGCTAACGCTCAAACAATTTATTTTAATTAGATAAAAAGCAATATTACGAAGTAATATTGTGTTAACTTCATGTAGATTCTTTTAGTCAGACGGAACCTACACAGCGGTTCCATCATCTCGAAAAACTTCATGTGAGTTCTCGTAGCCGAGATCGGAAGTAGGTAATTGTTTATACACTTAGTTCAATGGGCTCTGACCTTTCCCAACCTACGTCGACATCGCTTACGCTAGACCGTATATTCTTAAAATATACGCTACACCGTAAACTACCTCTCGCTTCGTTCCTATTGCTAAAGAGTTTTTATGAACTGTGTTGTGTTTTCCGATTGCTAACAGTCAATCTATGCCAACTCCACGTTTTATTACCAAACGCAACTCAGCATGTACGTGTCCTATGTCTCCATAGGGTTTTCCACAGCGGTATATTAAACTGGCCCGCTAACCTTATGTGTTAGATTGTTTTGCCTGAAGGTGATGTTCTAGAAGTGCCTGCTTGAGCTTGTCTGATCCGCCTACTCTTACATTAATAATACCATTATAGTATTCATCTGTTTCAAGTACACGTCTATCAAATTGTTCTCTTGCCTCTATGTAGGACATTTCGCCCCTGCCTTTACAAAGATAAAGTATTTCTCTTGTAAATTTCTCTGCGCCTAATTCATTTACGTCTGCGTTAAGTCTATCTGAGCTACCCCAGTAGTCTTTCCAGTCGCTTTCTTTGTATCCACGTCTTTTATTTTTTTTGCCTTTAAGTGGTGGCTTTGTTGTTTTGAATTTTGCTAGTTTTTTGCCTACATACTTTTGATTATTAGTGGTATTAGTAATAAGATAAACAAATCCTTCATACTCTTCTGGTATTTGGTCAATTTTTTTACCTTTGTATGTCCACTGCATCAAAGTACTTACCGATGCCTAATTTTTTTCCTCGCCTTTGTGAGTTACACGGGTAGTTTGATGTTTATGATGTATTTCATCTGCTCTCATTTTAGCAAATGCCCTAATATCACGTAGTGCCTTTCTTACAGAACGATGAGTACGAACAGAGTTACGTGATTCAAACTTTTCATTTTCAGAAAAGTATTCCAAATACGCTTTTACTAGCTTGTCATGTACGTCATCAATATGTTCGGTCATTCTATTACGTCTAAATCATTTGCATAGCTTGTATATCCGTTTTCTTTTACAACTCTAAGCACATGATTTACTCTTCCTATTAGTTCGTCTTTGTGTGAGATAAGATAAATGTTCTTTTCACGCTCTCTACCCATCTTTTTTAGTACTGCTAGTGAATTTTCTACACCAGCTGTGTCCATACCGCTATCAATAAGCTCGTCAATGAACAATAAATTAATATTTTGATATAAACTTTCCCAAACATCTCTAAATGCAAAGCTCAACCCAAGTATAAGCCTGTTACGCTCACCTCTACTCAAGTTATCAAAGTCTAAATCTTGTCCTAGCTGTGTAATTTCAACAGTTAAGTCGTTTTGGAATACGACTTGGTGTGGCAATCCAATCTTATCTAAATAATATGTAAGTCTATTGTTTAGATATGCTAAGTTTTGATCGATAATCTTCTTACGAATAAAACTATCTTTATTCGTTAGTAACTTCATTAAGAACTCTTGGTGATCTTTGTAGCTAACTAGGTCGTTAACAGCATTCCAATTAACTTCTTGTATAGCTGTTTCATTTAAATCATTAATTTGTATCTCATATGGGTCATCTTCAGATTCAGTCCTAGCTAAACTACTCTTTAAGTTCTCTACATTGCTTCTATGTTCATATGCTTCTTTAGCAGTATCATAAAATGTAGTAGGTTTTCCATTAATGTCACCTATTTCGTCTAGTGCAGTAACAACGTCGGTGCATTTAGTACTAATTTCTAGTTGATATGCTGTAGCATCTTCTAATTCTTTAGTTTTTGTAGCTAATATCTCTTGTTTTTTCTCTTCACCTAGTGGTTGATCGCATGCATAACATATCGCATTATCTAATCCTGCGATATCTTTAGTAGCCTTATCTACAGACTTGTCAGCACGTAATAGTGCTGGCTCAAGTGTGCTTAATTCTTTTTTAAGAGCCAAAATAGTGTTGTTATGCTCAGTCCAGTTAGCTAATTTTTCGTGTAGTTCTAGTTCTGTTTCAATATCTAAATGTTCTAGCTCATCTATTGCATTGCTAAGATTTTCACAGTCTTTTCTATGCTTTGCAGTCCAAGCACGTTGTCTTTGTGCTAGTTGTTCAATGCTTGCTTTAATTTTATCATTAGACGTTTCAATTGCTTCTATCTTTAGTGTCTCTTGTACAATAGAATCCTTAGTTTCTTTAATTTTATCTTTAAGAGAGGTAGATTTTTCAGTTAATATAGTAATACCAAGTAGTTGTTCAATGATAGCACGTTGATCATTAGTACGCATACTTAAAAATGGTTCGGTATATGTGTTTAGTGCTACAATATGTTTGAACATATCATGACTCATACCTAGTAATTCATTAATTGTTTCTTGTGTTTTACGTGAATCGCCTTGCGACTCGTCAATTAGTTCTTGTTCTTGATCGTTAACATAGAATTTAAGGAAATTAGGACCTCTACCACGCTCAACACGGTAGGCTGTAGCATTCTTTTCAAATTGCAGGGTAACTACCATGCCTTTGCCGTTAGTTTTGTTAATAAGGTTGTTACGTTTGATGTTAGTTAGTGCTAAACCGTATAATGCATAGCTTAATGCATTAATAATAGTAGTTTTACCTGTACCATTACGTGATCCACTATCGTCTCCACCCTGATCTAAGTTTTCACCTAGTACAAGCGTAAGTTGTTGCTGATCAAAGTCTACGGCCTGGGTTTGATTACCCACACTCATGAAGTTTTTAACTGTTAGGTCTTTAATTTTTATCATTCGAGTCCGTTATAAATGTCCATAAGGGTTACTTTGTCAAAATCTACAGTATCTAGTTCTGCAATTTCACCGGCTACTATTTGATCTACACTAACAAATGCTGAAATATCTAAATCTGTTGACATTTCTTCAATTTGCTTTTGTGGAATTAGTGTTAACTCTCTACAATTGTAATCTTTTACAAATGTTTCTTTAATAAAGCTTGCTTCTTCGTATGATATTGGAACATCAATAGTTACACGCAGATACATTTTAGGTTTTATTAATTCTTCAGTGTTTTCTAATAGCTGTCTTAGGCCATAGGTACGATACTTTGGACAATCAGGCCAATTAATATATTCAGGCTCTTGATTATTCTCTCTATCTAGTATCATCATACCTCTTGCATCATCACCTGCATCTGCATAATTGTGCGGAAAAGCATTTCCAATATAATTAATTTTTCCTTGATGCTGACGCTTGTGGAAATGTCCACTGAACACATAGTCCTGATGTTTAAAATGTTCTACTTTAAGATCACCATGATCTGGCATTCTTACAAGTGCATTCATATAAAAACTAGGCAATTCAAAATGTCCAAATAGATATTTTGCTTTAATATCACCAATTTTCTTATATTCATCACCTACTAACCAAGGGACAATAGCAACATCGTCTACTACAGTTATTTCATCTAAAAATGTAATACCTGGAATGTGCTTTGCAAATGCTGTACTATTAACATCACGTTTATCTTTGTAATATAAGTCGTGATTGCCGTCAAAGAAGAAAAATTGTTCAAATGCTGAACCTAATTTCTCCATTGAACGAATAGTTGCGTCCATTGTTGTTAAATTTAATGAATTTCTATTATGATGCCAATCTCCACAAAAGATTCCGGTCTCACAACCATTATCTTTAGCAGTTTGGATGTACCAATCAATAAAATCTTCACAATCGTCGTTGTGTACACGACTATTCCCTTTTAAGCCAAAGTGAATGTCAGTAAAGACTGCTGCTTTTTTAAACAAATTCAGTATACTCCAATTCTATAGTAACATTATATAGTATTTTTATACGCCTGTCAACCTCTATTTTGAAGTTGATTTATCGTTGAATACACTAGTTGAAGCATCTTCATTGCGTTTAACACTAGCTTCCCATTCGCCTGCATGCTGTCTAGTATAGCTAGGATTAAGGTCATTCATTTCTAAGATATCATCTCTTATGTTTTGATTACGTTTTTCTATATTAATAACACGCACGAATGAATTTGTTACAGCCGCAGTATAATATGCAAATGGATTTTGACTTTTTGACTCGTCAAACTGCAATCCAATTTGTGTTAATTGTAAAATAGCTTGACCTCGCATTTCGTCATTGTAAGTATAGCCACGAACATTGCCTCTTGTGGCATATCTTTCACATAATTTAATCCACATCATAGCTAAATTATCTGTAGCCTTGCCATGTGACTTAGAATAGTGTCCGTTTTCCATGCCTCCAATCCAATGACTTCTTCCGACTACTTGTAAATTGCCTTCATCATCAAATTTGTAATGTACAAAAGGTGGAAAATTTAACTTTTCCTTTGTATCAGCTATTGTTTTTGGAGTTTTTTTGCGTCCAGGTTCGTCAGGTATGTGGTCAAACGTCATAACTCGGAAAATAAGCTCTTCTTTGGTAATAGTTGTATACTTTACTTCGCATTCAGCTTGTTTTACTTTTTCACCTGCCATTTTTCTAGTTTCATAAGCTAGCGTACTCAGTTTTTTTGCTTTATTGCGTTTAGCTTCTGCAATAGTACGAATATTAATCTTATCTACATCAGGTAATATAATATCATAGTTAGCATGCTGTGGATCTGTATAGCTATTAAATGTATTTTTAGATTTATGTATTTCTGCTAAAATATCTTTGTTGTTTAGGTAATTCTTTTTTCTCATGTGGGCTCCAGGCTTATAGTATATATACTATTATAAACTACTCTGTTAACTTTGTCAACTAAATACTAGTGGAGATTTAAAAATAATGAGTTTACTTAAAGGATTCAATCAGCTCACTAATAGTGTTAGGTCGGCAGCTAATGATGTTTCAACTACAGTTAGAACCATTGGTGCCTTTACAGGCGGCTTAGGTAATAGCAAACTTAGTAAAGTAGCTAATATCGCAGATAGAGTAAGTGCAGGTGCAGGAGTAGTAAGCGCCGCATCCACTTTTTTAAATACTGGAGATGCTAGTAATTTAGGTTCAGCACTAAGGATGTTTGGTAATGCTACTCAAGGAGTTGGCCCTGGAGCAGGAGCAGTTGCCGGCGGCATAGTTAGGGCTATACTTTCTAATAACATTTCAAATACATCTACAGATGACTGGAGAGTAGGTATTAGTGTACCTAATGATTTACAAACGGGCTCTATCTTAGCTCCTTTATTTTTTGGTGGAGATTCAGTTGGAAGAATGATATTCCCCTTTAACCCAACAATACTATTAGGACATAGTGCAAATTATTCTCAGATTGCTCCTACACATTCTAATTATCCTTACAATGCTTATGAAAATAGCCAAGTAGATAATATTACAATTACTGGTGAATTTTTTGTTGAAAATCAAGACGATGCAAAATACTGGGTAGCAGTTTTACATTTTTTAAGAGCAGTAACAAAAATGTATTATGGAGATAGTAATCCTCAAGGTAATCCTCCACCTATATGTAGATTATCAGGATACGGTCCACATGTATTAAATAATATTCCTATAGTAGTACAAAATTTTACTACTGACTTGCCAGCAGATGTTGATTATATGGAATGCTTTGTAGATGGACATAAAAATATGGTACCTACGCAGAGTCAGTTTACAGTTACAGTAATGCCAACATACTCAAGAAGGTCTACAGCAAGATTTAATTTACAACAATTTACTAAAGGTGATTTTGTTAACGGTCTAGAGGGATTTGTATAATGTCAAAGCAACTTAGTCCATATGGTAAGACTCCAATTAACAGTGCAGGATATCTTGACATACTCAAACCAAGATCTATTCCTGTAGCCGGAGATGATATTTTATACGAAATACTTCCTGCTTATACATTTCGTCCTGATTTACTTGCACATGATTTATACGGCCGTAAAGAACTATGGTGGGTATTTGCACAGAGAAACTTAGATGTTTTGAAAGATCCTGTTTTTGATTTTGTAGCAGGAACAAAAATTTATTTGCCACAAGGGACTTATCTGCGTGAAACTTTAGGTATAACTTAATGGCTTCATTTTTTAAAAAAATATCAAATGCCGCTAGTGCAGTAAGTGCAGTGAAGACTGTTACTAGTGCATTTAATTCTGCGTCTAGTGGATCACAAGCTAGTTCAGCATTTAGCTCTGCACTTACGCAAGCTAGTACAAACTCTGCAATTAATTCTATAAGTGGCTTTGGCGGAAGTTTAGCTAATAAAGCACTTGGCGGCACCGGTCTTAGTAGTGCATTAGGTTTAGTGTCTGATATTTCATCTGCGGCTGGGTTATCAGGATTAGCTAATGCTTCGGATGCATTAAGTAATGTACTATCAGGAAACATAGGACCTCAATTAGGAATTTTCGACAATCCTATTAGAGTATTAGAAAGGACTGCTGGAGAAATATTTGATGCTTCAGGTGGAAGATTTGAAGAATTACGCACACTAGTATCTAATTTATCAGAGCTAAATGCATTTGATTCGTTTATAAAAAATCTTGGAATAGATATAAGAGATCCTTTAACTAAGATAGGGGCTAGTTCTAGTAACATACCAAACCCTCTTAGAGAATTTGCATCATATAATTATAAAATTACATTAGGTATTTTAAGTAACCAAGAATACAACAATCCGGAAACATATAGAAGTGTAGGATTTTCAAATTATATTATAAAATCTACAGGAGGCAATTTAGGAAAACGTGTACAAACAGAAGCTGAAATATCAAGTAATAGTTTATCTCCACACGCAGAATATTTTATTGACGAATTAACTTATGATGGTGTAGTAGCACCTAATCCCAAAACAGGAGCAACACTAGGAACAACTTTTAGTTTTGTTGTTACTGAACCTTATTCTATGGGAAACTTTATACAATCGTTAGTTGTTGGTGCAAAGGAAGCAAATAACGGTAAAGGATACGACAACTATTTTACAGCACCATTTTGCTTAAAAATTGAATTTTCTGGGTTTGCTGAAAGTTTCGGCGGTTCTATGTCAGGCGATATAGCACCTATATTTTTGCCAATGATGATTACTAATGTAGACATGACGGTATCTGGACAAGGAACACGATACGAATGTAGCGGAGTAGCATATAATGAGTTAGGATTAGCTGATCATATGAACAAACTGTATACTCAAGTACACTCAGCAGGAACACTAGCACATACCGTTTTACAAAATGGCGATAAATCACTAGCAGCTGGACTAAACAAGCGTATTGAAAAAATGGAAGATGCTGAGATTATTCCAGGATATGATAGGTTTATTATATGTTTTCCTAAATCCAAAGATTCTATAAAAAACTTTTTACAGTCTGGTCTGCAACAAACAGAAGAACCAGATGCAGCACAAACATTTGTAGAACAAAGAGGTACACAAGAGACAGCTGACGAAATAGCACAAACTGAAAATTTTAATCTTCAGAATCTTACATCAAAACTAATTCAAATAAAACCTGTTACTTCTTTGTTTGAAACATTACAGGCTTTTGCAGAAGATGTATCTAGCATGAATGAAATTGGATTATCGGCACTGCTTGAGGATTCATCACAAGGCGGCAATCAAGATGCTCCGTCAATGAATGGTTCTTATCAAGCAGATGAATTAGATGCTGGCGCTGATGCACAAAGACAAGAAGCTAAGGATGACCCTTGTGGAGGTGAAGAAGTAACACCTGGATTAGTTGATAAAAATGCAGCGGCTCTAACTCCAGGAGAATTTTCGAGAAGTTATGAATTTAATAAAGGCGAAGCTATCACTACTTGTATAGAAAAAGTATTGTTGACCACTGAATATTGTAAAGAAAATGCAAGTAAAGAAGAAGATGAAAATGGATTGCGTACATGGTTTATGATTGATTCGCAGGTATATTTAGAAGAAAATAAAGACACTGAAAATGACATGGGACGTCCTCCAGTAGTAGTTGTATATTCTATTATGCCATACAAAACTAGCGGAGCAAAGGCTACAACAAACAGTCAGACGCCAAAAAATATTAAGGGATTGATGAGCTCTGCTGCTAAAGAATACAATTATCTGTATACAGGTAAAAATGAAGATGTTTTAAATTTTGATATAAATCTAAATACTGCTTTTATGAGAACAGTGTCGGCAAATTATGGTAACAATGCAGGCGGCAAAGCTACAGCAACAGGAAATCAGCTTGTAACATCTTCACAAGAACAAGGCGGAAAAGCAGTAGATAACCCAAACCAACCTGCTAAGGAAAATGTTGAAGCTACAGCAGGTACTAAAGAAGTAGGAAATCCTAGTGTATCTATGGGCACTAGAGATAAAGATATTCGTAGACAAGTTGCAGAAAATTTTCACGATATTTTACTTAACACTCCAACAGACTTAGTTACAGCTGAGCTGTCAATTTGGGGAGATCCTTTTTTCTTACCGCAAGAGATAGGAAATTTCCACCCTGCAAGATCGGGGTCATCACCTAGTACTACTGAAGTAGGTACAATGACTTATACTGAAGGAGAAGTTTTTGTTGTAGTTAATTTTAGATCACCATTTGACTACGAAGACGGTGGTTCTCTTGTTGAGATGCCTGCACTAGTGCCTCAGTTTAGCGGGTTATATGGTGTTGTTACGGTTTCAAACTTATTCAATAAAGGCCAATTTACACAAGATCTTAGATTAGTGCGTATTCCAGGACAAGATAGAACATTGGCAACAGAAAACGTAACAGGAGGATTAAAAGTAGGAGATCTTCCGCTGGGCTATTCAACAGCAAATGTTCCAAATGCTAGTATGGTTAATGACACCTTGCAAGATATAGGCAATGCCTTTTCTAGCGTCAATAGCGTTATAAATCAAGCAAGTAACTTATTAGCTCAAGCATCAAACGCAGGTATGAATGTAGGTAAACTATCTTCAATTGCTAATCAAGCTTCAGGACTAGTAAACTCAGCACAAAGTTCATTCGAAAGTGCATCTACTGCATTTAATTCTATAGCATCAGCTGGCGCAAGTGCATCTAATGCACTTAGTGGGTTGACAGGCGCCCTTGGCTCAGGATCTTTTGGATTAGATCAAGCAGCCGCAGTTACAAATGCACTAGTATCAGCAGTACCAGCATTTGGCCAAGTAAGTGTTGACTTAACTTCTGCTGAAGGTAAAGTTGCAATCGCTGGCGCAGATTTAGCAGCCCAACTAGAACAATCTTTTGAACAATTTATACCTCCTAATATTGAAGACAAGACAGAACAATTAGCGTCCGCACTTCAATCTTCAGTACAAAATTCAGATATTACTGCCGCTGTAGCTACTACAGTAGATATTTTAACAGAAGCTAAAAAAGGAGTTAGCATATAATGGGACCTTTTTCTTATCATATAGATGATCCAGATACTTTAGACGATTATGATGTACAGGAATCACCTTCAGTTGGTACTGATACAAATACTAATCCTGATAGATTTGTGACTCCGGGAACTAACAAGTACCAAACAATTATTCCTTCAGGAATGGTATATAAAGATCAAGTTTTTGCTGTAGAAACTACAGATGACGTTATACCGCCATCAGCAGTAGAACAATACAGATCATATTTAACAACAGCAAATAAAGTAAGACCGCCTACTAATTTAAGTCCTACAGATTTTAATATTAATCAACAATATGTAGATGAAGCAAAATCTAAAAGAGACGGAGCACTTTCCGCAATTTCAGGCACTCCATTTACAGAAGAAGATTTGATAGTTGCGGCTAAAAAGAAACCTTTAAGTAATGAACTTTTTGCAAGATCACAAGGCACAACAGCACCTACAGTAGTAAGTCAAGATTTTGTTCCATTATCTAATGTTGCTGGAGTTTACAAATATTTCCCTCCAGCATTATATGATGATAGATATGATTTTGAAACAGGTAAAAAAATAAGAGTAGGTTTAGCAGGCGGCATTGGAGGCGGCAAAGGCGAACATACGTTAAAAGGAAATACAACAACTACAGTTGAAGGGTCAGAGTCAACAAGTAACACGTCTAGCGTATCACCAGTAGTAGGTGATGAAAAAGACCCGTGTGACTAATTATTATTGACTAAAGGAAAAAAATGAGTAGTACTTCGGGAAATTATAAACGTTCTAAAGTAACAGCTAATAAAGTATATGACGTAGGTCCATACGAAGCTATAGTTGTTAATCATTTAGATCGAAGATTTATGGGAGGATTAGAAGTTGAGCTTGTAAAATATACAGGTTCTGGTAATACTCCTGAATCTGCTGGACAATTAGTACAAGTTAGATATCTTAGCCCGTTTTACGGTGTAACACCAGGAGCAGGATTAACAGCAAACGATGGCTATCAACATACCCAAAAAAGTTATGGTATGTGGATGGTTCCGCCTGATATAGGAACTAGAGTATTAGTTATATTTGTTGAAGGCAACTTAAACTTAGGTTATTGGATAGGTTGTGTTCCAGACGATTATATGAACTTTATGGTTCCGGACGGTAGAGCAAGTACTGAAATTACTACAGCTTTAACACCGGATGGCATAAAAGGATCAAAATTACCAGTAGGAGAATATAATAAAGCTTTTGAAGATGGAAGTAAAATAGATCCTACACTATTTTCTAAACCTTACAATAAAGATTTTACTGAAGTATTAGAAACACAAGGACTATTATTTGATGAGGTAAGAGGCACAACTACTTCGAGTGCTAGAAGAGAAACTCCTAGTATGGTTTTCGGGTTTAATACACCAGGGCCACTTGATAAAAGAGATGGATCTCCTAAAGTTTCAGTAGGACCTGCTGAAGATAAAGTTGATATTCCCTATAATAGACTAGGCGGTTCAAGTTTAGTTATGGATGACGGCGATGGAAGTTTTATTAGAAAAACACATCCTGAAGATGGTCCTCCATTATATGTTAATAAGATTGATAGAGAATCAGGCGGAAAACAGTCAATTCCACAAAATGAACTTTTAAGGTTAAGAACACGAACTGGCCATCAACTGTTAATGCACAATTCAGAAGATTTAATTTATATTGGTAATGCAAGAGGCACTACTTGGATAGAAATGTCTAGTGATGGAAAAATTGATATTCATGCACAAGATAGTGTAAGTATCATGACAGACGCAGATTTTAACATTACAGCTGAACGAGATATAAACATGGAAGCTGGAAGAAATGTTAACATAAAAGCCTCTGCTCGATATAGCAAAGGAACGCCAATTGACGCTAAAGGATTAGACAGCGGGAGAATACAGTTTGAAGCACAACATGATTATAATCTAGTTGTTGGAAGAGACAGCAAAGTTACTGTTAATAATAATTCTCATAACGGTGTTGTTGGCAATCAATATATTTCTACAGGAAAATTTTTAAATGTAAACACCGGACAGGATACAAAATTAACTGCTGGCGGATCTACTAATATACTTTCTGGAAAAGAGCATAGAGAAACAGCTAAATTTATACATATGAACGGTCCTAGAGCTAGCAGTGCTGAAAAGGCAACAGATGCAATAGAGTTAGAAACTATTCTTTTACCATTTGTATTTCCAGGTTCAACAAAACCAGTGGTATATGATAGTATTGTGCCTAGAGCACCTCAACATGAACCGTGGCCACATCATGAAAATTTAGATCCGCAAGCATATAAGAAAGCACAAACTGATAGAGAAAATCCAGGAGCTCTTGCAACTGCTGATCGAATACTTACTCCTGATACCTTTTTGAAAGGAAAAGGAGGCAGAAGAAGAAGTGGAGTAGTTGCTAATTCAGGAGGCAACATTGATACAGGACACGAAAACCATGGAGGAGGCTCGGCTACAGGAACAGGACAAACTCCGGTAGATGAGTATGGACCAACTTTTGGCTTTACTGGTGAACTAGGAAAACTAAGCGAAAGATATGAATCAAGGGGAGATCCTACAGCAATAGGATATGATACTACTGGAGGTTGGAGTTATGGAACTTATCAACTCGCAACAAAGACTGGCGGATTCAAAGGATTCATGGATTACACAAAACGTAAAGCACCTGAAACTCATCAGCAACTTGTTGATGCAGGCGGACATTCTTTAGCTAAATTAGGATCAGATTCATTTAAACAATCTTGGAAAACAATTATGTCAGGTGCAGGAGCTGAAGATCAGCATCAATATGCTGTAGTGCAATATTTTGTACCAGCTGCTGATAAAGTGACAAGGAGCACTGGAATAGACGTAAGAACTAGATCTAAAACATTGCAAGACGTATTGTGGTCAACAGCAATTCAGCATGGCGCAGGTGGATGTAATAGAGTATTTAAAAATGCGTTAAAAGCATGCGGCAATAATAATCCTGCAGATGATGCATTAATTGTTGCTGTTTATAATGAAAGAGCAAGAGATAATGGAATGGCACACTTTGGTAAAAGTACTAATGAAGTAAGAAGAAGTGTTGTAAAAAGATTCAATAATGAAAAATTAGATGCATTGTCAAGTTTAAAACAAGAATTAGGCGGAGGCGGTACGCCTACCCAATCAGGATCAGGTACTGTAGTACTTCCTGTAGAAGGAACTGTCGGGTAAATACAATATGAGTGAATTAGAAAAAAACTTAATTAAAAGAGTTACAGTAAGTGAACAGCAACAGTCTGCTAAAAGTAGTAGAACTTATAGAGGGTTTTCTACAGTAGGTGGAAAGAGTACTGGATTCTCTAAGTATGACTTTGATATTATAAAGCAAGATCTAATTAATCATTTTCATATACGACAAGGAGAAAAACTTACTGATCCAAAGTTCGGTACAATTATTTGGGATCTATTATATGAGCCTTTTACTATTGATTTACAAGAAGCAATTGTACAAAATGTAACTGACATAGTAAATTATGATAGTCGAATAAGTGTAGAAGAAATAGTAGTAGATACATATGAACAGGGAATAACTGTAGACTGCACACTTACTTTCCTTCCTTATAGTATTTCAGAAAATTTACGTTTTAAGTTTGATCAAAAAAATGGTCTTCTGTAGAGAATTAACTACGCACTTATCTGTAACAGATAAATATCATAGTAATAGAGGAAAGCTAAATGTCTGCAACTGATAGACAGTCAAGATTGTTAGTATCTGAGGACTGGAAAAGAATTTACCAATCGTTTCGTAACGCTGATTTTGCAAGTTACGATTTTGATAATCTTCGCAGGACGATGATTAACTATCTGCGACAAAACTATCCTGAAGATTTTAATGATTATATTGAGTCTTCAGAATATCTTGCACTTATAGATATGATTGCATTCCTCGGACAAAATTTAAGTTTTAGAATAGATTTAAATGCAAGAGAAAATTTCTTAGAAACAGCTGAACGTAGAGAAAGTGTATTGAGATTAGCTAGAATGCTGTCTTATAATCCTCGACGTAATCAAGCTGCAAACGGAATACTAAAGCTTAATACTATCAAAACTACAGAACCTATTATAGATAGTACAGGACAAAATTTAGCAAATGTCGTAATTAAATGGAATGATCAGGCTAACTCAAACTATTTTGAACAAATGGTTAAGATTTTAAACTCATCATTGCCTGTAACTAATCAAATAGGAAATCCATTAAAGAGTGCATCAATTGCAAATGTAATTACTCAACAATATAGGATAAACGCAACTAATACAACTAGTGCAGTTTTTCCTTTTTCTAAAAAAGTAGAAGGTGTTACAACAAGATATGAAGTTGTAAGTGCTGGAATTTCCGGAGAAAATTTAGTAGAAGAACCTCCAATTCCTGGTACAAGCCCTGCTTTTTTGTTTAGAGATGACGGACAGGGCGCAGGAAGCTCAAACACTGGATTCTTTATGATGTTCAAACAGGGTAAATTATCAAGTTCCGACTTTTCAGTAAATAATCCTGTACCAAATCAATCTGTTGCAGTAGACGTAGCAAACATTAATGATTCAGATGTTTGGCTTTATAATATAGACAGCAACGGATTCGAAACAGATTTTTGGACAAAAGTTGATTCGGTTGAGGGCAACAATGTAATTTACAATAATTTATTTGAAGGTATAAAAAATGTCTATGCTGTAACCACTAGAATAGGAGATAGAATAAATTTAGTTTTCTCAGATGGGTTATTTGGAAATTTACCTTCGGGTAATTTTAGAACTTACTATAGAACTAGTGCAAATTCTGCTAGTGTAATTAATCCAGGCGCTATTGGAAATGTTAACATTGATATAGAATATCAAAGTAGAAGTGGTAATATAGAAGTTTTATCATTAGGATTTAAACTTAACTATACAGTAACAAATGGAACTGCGTCTGAAAGTAGCGAGGAAATTAAAGCAAATGCTCCTGCAACTTATTACACACAAAATAGACTAATTACTGGGGAAGATTATAATATAGGTCCGCTTGCAATAAGCCAAGAAATTATTAAAACAAAAAGTACAAATAGAATTAGTAGTGGTATTAGTAGGTATTTTGATCTTAAAGACGTTTCGGGCAAATATAGCAATACTAGTTTATTTGCAGATGACGGTGTATTATACAACGAAATTTTTCAACTAAAAAAAGAATTTACATTTACTACTCAAAGTGATATAGAAGGTGTAATTAATAATACTGTAGAAGGTATACTAAACTCGGCCTACATGAAAAACTTCTATCTTGATCAATTTCCTAAAACACTTGTATCTGATCTAAATGCAAGTTGGTCACAATCAACAACATTTAAAACAGAGTCAACTGGAAGATTTTTAGATGCAACTCAAACTCCATATATGGTCGGTAGCTTCACTGCTAATAGTTTACGTTATATTGAACCAGGAACTATGTGTAGATTTATTGCACCTTCCGGATTTCATTTTAGACCAGACGGTACTTTAGGTTCAGGCGAAGCAAATTATTTAGGTAGTAAAACTTATAAATGGGCTAAAGTAATAACAGTTGATGGAAATGGTACAGTAGTTGACAACACTACTACTAATGGTCCAATTAGATTTAATGAAGTTATTCCAACAACTGCTGTGTTAAATCAAATTGTTCCTAATTTTTCAAGAGTTCTTACAGATGCTGTGAAAGTCCAATTAATTGATCAAGCATTTGCTTACAAAGATTTTGGTTTAAGATATGATTTAACTGACAGACAATGGAAAATTATTACTTCAGAAAATTTAAATGTTTCTCAAGAGTTTACTACAGGCAAAACAGGAGATAACACAGCACAGAATTTAGATTCAAGTTGGTTATTATATTTTAAAACTGATGGCGAAACATATACTATAACATATAGAAATTTAAGATATATTATTGAAAGTGCAGATGAAGTTAGATTCTATTTTGATGGTATAGATAAAGTTTATAATCCTGCTACAGGAGAAATTGTTAGAGATAAAATTGATATACTTAATATTAATAATGCTCCGGGTAGTTCTTCGCCGTTCAATAACGATTTTACATGGACTGTTTCGGGTGCTTTTAGAGACTCAGATGGATATGTTGACTCTAGAAAAATAGAAGTTCAATTTATTGATCTAGACGATGATGGTATAGTAGATGATCCGGAAATTTTTGAGCAAATAGTAAATCAAAATAATAGTAGTATTCCTATATCTGAAAGATTAATTTTCCAAAAAAGTTATAAAACATCTGATGGAGTAGAAGATTTTAAATATTTTGCAAATACTAATAATGAAATTGTTATTGTTACAAACGAATCTGCAATAGCACCATATAGCTCTAGAACAGATGGGCAAGTATTTTATTTAGAAGACGAAAAAGTATTTAAAAGGCTTAATAAATTATTAAACAATACAGTTTTAACTTCAGACTATAGAGCATATGCTGGCAGAGGTGAATTAAAGTTTCATTATGTGCATGTTGCAGATAGTAGTTATAGAATAGATCCTAGTGCTAGTAATATTATTGACACATATTTACTTACAAAAAGCTATGACAATGAAGTAAGAAGATTTATTGTTGACGAAATAGATGTAGAACCTAGGCCACAAAGTAATGATGAGTTATTTAGGCTTTATGGATCTGCTATTGATAAAATTAAAAGTATAAGTGACGAAGTAATATATTATCCTGCAAAATATAAAGTATTATTTGGATCAAAAGCATCACCAGATTTGCAAGTGAAATTTAAAATAGTTAAAAATCGTGATTTAGTTATAAATGATAATGAACTAAAATCAAACATTGTCGAATCAATTAATAGGTTTTTTGCAATAGAAAACTGGGATTTTGGTGAAACATTTTATTTTCAAGAACTTAGTGCATATATAATGAACCAGTTGTCTCCAAGATTAGTTTCAGTGCTTATAGTACCAAATCAGTCTACTTCAAAATTTGGAAGTTTATTTGAAATAAAATCTGAACCAGACGAAATTTTTATTAGCTCGGCTACTGTTGGAGATATTGAAACGATTTCAGAAATTACTGCTAAAGAAATACAGGCAAGCGGAACTGTAATTACAAGTATTAACAGTGCAGATGCTAGTGCAAGTATTGTTAGTAGTGCATCTAGTGCAACTGCTACTAATACTAATAGTGTTTCTACAACGACTTCTAGTCCTAGTTCATCAAGCTCTAGCAACGGATCAAGCTCTAGTAGCGGATCAAGCTCTAGTAGCGGATCAAGCAGTAGTTCAGGATCAAGCGGATCAAGCGGTGGAGGCTACAGCTACTAATGGCATACGATGACAACCAAAATGAAAGCCCACTGCCAGCAGATGGCAAAGTAAAAAAAATTAGTACAGATTTCCTTCCAAAGTTTTTTAGGACTGAAGCTAATAGAAAATTCTTACAAGGTACGTTAGATCAACTTATTACACCGGGTGTCGCAGAGAAAGTAAGCGGGTACATAGGCAGAAATACTGCTAAAGCGTTTACTCCAACTGACAATTACATTGGTGATATTAGTAATGATAGAACTAACTATCAATTAGAACCTGCTACAGTTATTAAAGATAACTTTGACAATGTTACTTTTTATAAAGATTATAATGATTATGTAAATCAGCTAGGAGTTTTTGGATCTAACAATAAAAACCATAGTAGGTTAAACAATCAGGAAACGTATGCGTGGAATCCTAATATTGATTATGACAAGTTTGTTAATTTTAGAGAATATTATTGGCTACCTAATGGACCTACAACAGTACCGGTTAGAGGACAAAGCAAAGAGATAGTAAGCACGTATACAGTTACTACATCAGATCAAACAGATAATATTGCTTATGTATTCAACGATGGGTTAACTGTAAATCCTACAATAAAACTTTATAAAGGCCAAACGTATAGATTTGAAATTGATACACCAGGTCATCCAATTGCTTTCAGCATCTCAAGAACATTTACCCCTGGTACTGCTGTGCTTACAGCTGGATCAGAAGGATTACGTGCTGATGGCCAATTTGATGGGCAATTGTACGGTAATAATTACGATCAAGGAGAGTACATTGTTTTACCTAGTAGCGGTTCTGTAACGTTTGATGCTGATGAAAATGTAAGCACACTTTATCCTGATGGTATTACAAAGTACGGAGAAGAAGGCGAAGTATTATCAGTTGTATATGTAGAAAAAGGCACTATTGAATTTACAGTCCCGTTAAATGCTCCAGATAGACTATATTACGTTAGTAAAAATGCAATCGATACAAGCGGATTAATAAGGATTTATGATATAGAAGAAAATTCTGCTATCAATATCGACGAAGAAGTTTTAGGAAAAAAGACTTATAAAAGTGCTAACGGAGTTGAATTTACTAATGGAATGAAAGTTACATTTCAAGGAGAAGTTACTCCTGCAAAGTATGCAACTAATTTATGGTACATTGAGGGTGTTGGCGATAAAATTTCATTAATACGAGATAAAGATTTAATTATTCCTGCTGCTTACACAGAAGATAAATTAATACCTTTTGATACAGATAAATTTGATGAGCTACCATTTGCTGATTCTAAAGCTTATGCTGAAACAAAAGATTATATTACGATTAACAGAGCAAGTAAGGATAGAAATCCTTGGAGTAGATATAATTGCTGGTATCATAAAGAGGTTGTTTTAGCAAGTGAAAAATATAATAGTCTTCCTGAAACACTAGATGAAACAACTAGAGCTAAACGTCCTATTATAGAATTTGAAGCAGGATTAAAATTAAATAATGCTGGAGTATTTGCAAAAGATGACGTTGATCTTGTAGACAACTTTACTAAAGATGTGTTTAGTACTATTGAAGGCACAGCAGGATATAATATAGACGGAATAGATTTAGCAGACGGAATGCGTGTACTCTTTACTGCTGATACAGATGTACTAGTAAATGGTAAAATATATAAAGTTAAATTTATTACAATAGATAATATTAGACAAATTAGTCTTATTGAAACTTCTGATACAACTCCACAAGATTTAGAATGTGTGCTAGTTACTCAAGGAGATAGTTTTGCCGGTACTAGCTTTTATTACAAAACTAATAAATGGGTTCAAGCACAACAAAAAACAAAAACTAATCAACAACCATTATTTGAAGTATTTGATGCAAATAAAAATAGTTTTAGTGACGAGACGTTTTATAATAGTACAACGTTTCCTGGTACAAAAATATTTTCCTATAAGCAAGGCTCAGGTACACCTGACGTAGAATTAGGATTTCCATTATCATACAGAGCTATTAATAACTCAGGAGATATTGTATTTAATTTTTGCTTGCTAAGTGATACTTTTACATATCAAGATGATACTGAATTATATACTCAACGTATTGATACAGGTTACTTAAAAAAGTATAAAAATTTAACAAGTTTTGAGTATGTAAACGGCTTCAGTAAAATACCTACATCTAGTAAACAGTTAGTAATAAATCAATATAATGTAACTGATTTGGAGAATAATAATTTTAGTGTTGAAGCATACCGAAAATCAGGAGACTTGAACGATCTTAAAGTTATTGTTTATGTAGATAATATTTTAAAACTCAAATCAGTAGATTATGAAATTGATCGTATTAATGGTGTAGCTATAGTAAGATTTTATAAAGATTTGCTAGACGGACAGTTTGTTAAAATAAAAACTGATAGTAATGCTGAAAAAGATATTGGGTATTATGAGTTTCCATATAATTTAGAACGCAACCCATTAAATGATGATATTACTGAATTTACATTAGGTGAAGTAATTGATCATGTTGACACCATGATAGAAGATATTCCTACTTTCAAGGGAGTGTATCCTGGTAGAAGTAATTTAAGAGATTCAGGAGAAACAGATCATTTTGGCAAGCGTTTTGTAAAACATAGTGGTCCAATTAATATTGCAAACTATCATATTACAAATAAAAACTTTAATATAATAAAAGCACTAAGACATTCAAAAAATGAGTATTCAAGATTTAAAAGAAGTTTTTTAGAGAAAGCAGTTACTTTAGGATTTGACGGCCCAGTAAAAAAACACTTTGATAGAATATTACAAGATTTAAATAAAGACAGGGTAAAAACAGAGTCTTTTTACTTTTCAGATATGCTAGCATATGGTGATGCAAATAGGTTAGAGTATACTGTTTTAGATTCTGACACAGAAATTTATCCTATGACTTCTGCATTCACCTTAGGAACATTAAGCGAAAAAAGTGTAAATGTCTATTTAAATGGAATTCAACTAACACACGGCAAGGATTATACTTTTAATAGTGATGGGTATGCTGTAATTACTGCAACAAAATTTGTTAATGATATTATTGAAATTTACGAATATGAAAATACTGACGGTAGCTTTATACCAGCTACTCCAACGAAATCAGGACTTTATCCTAAGTACTATCCTGAATTAATTATAGATGACAGTTTTGTCCAAGAGGGCACACTGGAAACAGGTCCATTTAAACTCTATGGAAGAACAGAACAAACAACAAAATCTTACAAAGGAAAAGTAGGCTGGTTCTACCCGTTGTACACTTCTAAAGAAGAAGCTATAGCTGCAGATTCTGATTCTAGTGCTGATACTGGTACTGCTCATATGCATGTATTTGAAGGACTGTCACAAGTATTTTGGATGCCAGACACACAAATGAATCATGCAACAGTTGATGATTTATCACTAGAAGAGTATCCACGTGGCGTAGCTATGATAAGGGGCCACGATGGTAGTTATGTCAAGGCATATAAAGATTTTAGAGATGAACTACTGTTAGAATTAGAAAGAAGAATTTTTAATAACATAAAAGTAGAATATGATATTAATCGATTAGATATAAATGAGTTTTTAGGCGGAGAATATAGAAAATCAGAATTTACTCGACATGAAGTTAATAGCACTTTACTAAGTGATTTTATTCAATGGACACGTGGTATTGATAAAGATTATACTGTAAATGACTTTTATAATATTAACAATAGTTTTACTTTTAATTTTTCAAGTGCAAAAACTCCATTAGGTAATGATGTACCTGGTTTTTGGAGAGGAGCATATCTGCATGCCTATGGAACTGATAGGCCTAATGCTACTCCTTGGGAAATGCTTGGATTTACAATGAAACCAAGTTGGTGGGACACAACTTATGGTCCTGCTCCTTATTCAGGAGATAACTTAGTTTTATGGAGAGATCTAGAAGAAGGCAGAATAAAAGAACCAGGAAAAGCAGAAGTAGTAAATGGAAAATATGCTAGACCTGGATTAACAAATCATATACCTGTAGACAGTCAAGGAAGATTAAAGTCTCTTACTAAGAGTAATTTTGCACAAGGTTTTTTAACTAGACAGGGATCTAACGGATTTAAATTTGGAGATGTTGCGCCTGTAGAAAGTGCTTGGCGCAGGAGTGCTGAATATCCATTTGCAGTTTTATCAGCATATCTTCTAAATAAACCTGCTAAAGTTATGGGATTAGGGTTTGACGTAAGTCGAACTAAGAAAAATCTTGCAAATCAATGGGTTTATGCTGAAACTAACAAGCCAATAAAATTGTCTAGTGTAAAAATGCCTAATACTTATAACGATGAAGTAAGGACACTTACATGTGGTTTAGTAAATTACATTTATAACCTTGTATCTAGTGATATTCTTACTTTGTATTCTGAATATAAATCTGACTTAGCGGTACTTACAAATCAAATTGGCTTTAAAGTAGGTGGGTTTACTGATAAAACTAAATTTAATCTTATACTAGATAGCAGATCGCCTACTCAACAAGTAGATCGAGATGGTATTTTTGTACCCCAAGAAAGTTTTAAGGTTTTTACAAACACAAGTAGTCCTCTTACTATGGCAATATACAGTGGTATTGCTATTGAAAAAGCTGCCAACGGTTATATTGTAAGAGGGTACAACAATACTGTTACACATTTCGAATATTATGCTCCGATAATTGGAACATCTAAAGTAAATGTTTCTGTAGGTGGAATTTCAGAAACTACAGCAGATTTTAAAGCAAATACGTTTTATGCTAAAGGAACAATAATACAAGAGGAACGTGATTTTTATAGAGTTACAGAAGATTTTACTAGTGGTGAATCTTTTACTACTGAAAACGTAGCTAGATTATCTGAACTTCCAGAAGTAGGCGGAAGAACTGCTGAATTTAAAAGAGATTTTGATAAGTCACAAATACTTAAATTAAATTACGGAACAAGATTAGCAACAATACAAGAAGTTGTAGATTTTATACTAGGGTATAATGATAGATTAAAAGATTTAGGATTCGATTTTAATGAATTTAATTCTAATACTGAAACAGTATCTAATTGGTCAGAATCTTGTAAAGAGTTTATGTTTTGGACAACCCAAGGGTGGGCATCAGGTACACTAATAGTTTTAAGTCCTTCAGCAAATCAAGTTTCTTTTACAAGATCGTTTAGTGTAGTTGACAATCTAAATGATCCATTTTATGATTATAGCATTTTTAAGGCAGACGGGCAACCGTTGGATACAGATTTTATATCATACAATAGAGATGGAAATTCTTTTGTTTTGGAAACTGATGATACAGATGACGGTGTATATCATACTGCTTTACCATTAGTGCAAAAAGAGCATGTAGTTTTATTAGAAAACAAAACATCGTTTAGTGATATTATCTATGAACCTAAGAGCGGATATAGACAAGATAGGCTTAAAGTAAGTGGTTATAAAACTGATGAATGGAATGGTGGATTGAACCTTCCAGGATTCCTTTATGATGAAGCTACAATTACAAATTGGACTCAATGGAAGGATTACAAGATTGGCGAAATAGTAAAATATAAACAATTTTATTATGTAGCAACAGTAAACATTTCAGGAACTAAGTCATTCGAAGCTAAATCATGGTATCAGTTGAGTGAAAAACCAGAACCAGAATTAATAGCAAACTTAGATTATAAAGCAGGACAATTTGCTGATTTCTATGACTTAGACTCTGATGGATTTGATAAAGAACAACAAAAATTAGCACAGCATTTAGTTGGATATCAAAAAAGGCAGTATCTAGCAAACATAATTAATGATGATATTAGCCAATATAAATTTTATAGAGGATACATTGCAGATAAAGGAACAATGAATTCTTTAACAAAATTATTTGAGTCTCTTGCAACTACTAATACAGAAACAGCTTTAGACTTTTACGAAGAATGGGCAATACAAACAGGTAGATATGGTGCTACAGAATCTGAAAAAGAAATAAGAATTAACTTAAAACAAGACAGTTATACAGAAGCTCCTCAATCTTTTGAATTAATTAATACATTACCTGACACTAACTTTGAAAACATTTATAGAATTTTACCTAATGAAATGTTCGATAAGCCTTTTGATTATACACACGAACCATTTCCTACTAAGTTCATACCAAGTAAAGATGAAGTTATAAAAACCGGCGGCAATGTAAATGAAGATGACGTAGATTTTCTTGCAGGATCTATTGCAGAATTAAGTTTAGGCGATGTTAATGCTGCCGGGCATGGTGATTATATTTGGGTAATAGAAACAGGAAAAGGCACTTGGAACGTATATCAAGTTGTTCCTGCAAATGTAAATGTAATAAGTGCAAGAGTAAGAAACGATTCGCTATCAACTGACGGCATGAGATTAATTGAACTTACTACTGATAGATATGTCGATATTAGATCAGACAATAAGGCACCTTTACTATTACAAAGTGATATTATTGGTATAAAAGATGCTGACGAGTTTAAGTTAAGTGGTATGTATGCAATAGAACAAGATGGCATAGAACTTAACAAAATAACAATAAAAGCTGATATTACTTCTAATGTAACCGATTTCTTAGAGCAATCATTTCCTCTTGTAAAACTTAGGACTGTTAGAGTTCCTACCTTAGATTTCTTAACAAGACAAAGATATAACTTTTTAACTAAACAAAGAATTTGGGTTGATAATTTAGATGGAGACTGGGCAGTTTTAGAAAATAATCCTGTTTTTAGAAATGAGCAAACAATACAGAATCCTACAGAATGGGATAGTACATCTCAGAAATTTGGATCAAATTTCACAGTTACTAATGATAATAATAATTTGTTTGTAACTGCTTCAGGTGATAGCAATGGTAAAGTACATTATTACAGACGTACAAATGAAAAAAATAATTTCTCTCTAGATGCAACAATACAAATTAATTCAGACGATAATCTATTAAACGGATCAGCTTCTAAATTAGGTGAAAGTATTTCAATAAGTTCAGATGGGGAATACTTAGTAGCCGGCATGCCCGAAGCAACTGGAGTAAAAACTAAATTCAAAGGAGACTTTGATAAAAGTATCACATATACAAAAGGTGATATAATCAAGTATAGAGAAAGTTTATGGAAAGCCAACAGAGAGATCTTACCAGAAATAGCTCAGCAACCATTTACTACTTTTGATAGTTATGTAAATTTAGCTTCAGTAGCTGACGGCGATAGCACAACACTTCAGTTACTTGTTGCTGGCGATCCAGGCTTAGCTAATAATATGGTAGATCATATTTTAGTAAGAGCTCCAAAAGATATGTATTTGGGTACATCACCTGGAGACATAGTAAACTTGTATTGGAACACACGAAGCTATGCATTTCCTACGCTAGATTCATATACGCCATTTAATAGTCAAATTCCTGAAATTACAGCAACGTTTATTTCTCAAAGTCATCCTATTATACATAAAGTTGATCATGTTTTAAAGATTGACACTTTTGTTACTTTACCATCTGTTGGACAAACTGTTACAACAAATACAGGTAGTGGTACAGTTGTATATGTAGGTACAAGAGATCAAAGTGCAGTTATATACATCGGAGACGTAAACGGGATTTTTAGTATTTCCGGAGAGTTGTTTATTAATGAAGAAAGCTTTGTAGGTTTTTATAACTATACAGATACTGCAAACACAAATAGTTCAGTAGATGGATTTTGGTATTTAAATACAGGGTTCTCATATAGCAATAACAGTGTTTACTATGACACTGGTCGAGGACTAGTGTATGCAGATGTAAGATTACAAACTAGTAGTAGACCTTTGAATGTATATTCTAATATACAAAAATCAGTGGGCTACATAGGTGCTTATGTCAATTTGAAAGACAGAGCAAGTTACATTACTCATTTATCATATAGAGGCGATCCAGGTGGCGTAGAAGCAGATCAGTTGTCTAATAAATTTGTGGTGCGAGGCGCAAAAGAATACACTGATGTTTTAAATGTCGGTGATCAAACAGAATTTAGATTATACAATTTAGATAACAGAATAATTGATGTAGAATCTGCAGGTTTTAGTTTTGATATTTTTAATAAAAATCAAACAGTAGTTGATCTATGGGATGGATATATAGATTTTACATTTGATGAGTTTGACTTTAGTGGAAATGTTTTTGAACCACAAGTTGGTGATATTATTAGTGATGTGCAATTTCCAAATGATGGACAAGGCGGACTAGCAATTACAACTTCTACAACTAGTACAGCAGAAGTTATGTTTTATAGACGTAACTTTAATAGTGTAAGAGTTTATGTAAAAGCGTTATCTGGTGATTGGGGTCAATTAGCTAATATTGGAAAATACTCAATTCAAAGAAATGCGAATGCAAGCTTGCGTGGCGATGCAGATGTTGACAGATTAATGGGAACAGTAAGTAATGTACTTAATGACATTGCAGTAGGAACAACAACTGTCGGAAAATTAATTGTGTTTGAACACTCTAGTAATTTTCCTGTTGTAAGTAATCCTGAGATAGTCGACGAAGAATACTGGTTCTTTAATGAAAACACAGAACAAGGTATTTCACGATTGCCTAATCCACCGTATAGTCTAAACAAAGATTATAGACAAGTATACAACATTCCTGCAGAATCTGCTGGTACAGCCGGTCCAGATAATGAAGGAGCAGTTGCTATCTATAGGCGCACATCAGACGGCAACTATACTCGTTTACTAGTACTTGTGTCAGAACATAGAAAAGCAAACAGAGGGTTTGGCAAGAAAGTAAAAATTGTTCAAAAAGGTGACTACTATACACTTGCAATATCAAGTGAAGGACTCGGAACTAGAGAAGATCCAGGTAGCATAGAATTTTTTAGGCATGGAGTAAGGGCTACTGATAGTTTTATAGGCCCGTACAGACCAACTGAAGTTTATGCAATTGGCGATATAGTATTATTTAACGATGAATATTATAAGTGTATTCAAGTTATTGCAACAACAATTTCAAATATTTCAAATCCTGATGTATGGGAAAACATTAGTTGGAAGTCTGGTAAAGATCAAAACTACAGAGGAGTTTGGGATAATACTTACAGCTATGCAAAAGACAGTGTTGTAAATTATAATAATACCCTTTATTCAGCAAAAACTAATTTGGCTGAAGGAGTTGCATGGTCATTAGATAAATGGGAAGCAGTTTCTACAAAACTTGACTATACAGGAGTGTTGCCTAATACAACAGCAAATGCATTTTATGGAGAGGATACGTTTGATCCTATTCAAAATATTACTCAGTTTAGTCAAGATTTTGACATCAGTGCAGACGGTGATGTATTAATTACTACAAGTAAACAAGAATTAACTGATAGTACTAGAGACATTGCTGTCCTTGTATATAGAGAAATTGACGACAAGTTTTTATTGGATCAAACAATTACAGAAGAAACTACTGTAGATGGATTTGCAGATAAAGTAAGTCTGCATCCAGCAGGCAGAAAGATAGCTGTAAGTAGACAGCTCGATGATCGTAGTGCAATAGATCAAGGATCGGTTTTAGTTTACACACAAAACTCAGACGGTAAATTTGGTACGGTAGTAGATTCTGTAAAAGGAATAACAACACCTAATCAAACATTGAGACCATCACAAGATGAAGTTTCAGAAAAATTTGGATATGCTATTGATTATAGTACAGACCATTTGCTAATTAGTAGCCTTAATGGTGATCAAGTAATTCCTACAAGATTCGATACTTACGAAGAAACACTTCCAGCAAATAGTCCATCTGATCCATCAGGCCTGGGATCAAAATATGTACTTGATATGAACAGTGCAAGTAAAGATTTTGAAACTACTTTTGATAAAGAATTTACAACTTTCAAAAATCAAAAAATGGACAAGGGTGTAGTTTATGTATATGAAACATTAGGACCAAACGAAGTTGAATCAGAAAAGTTTGTTTATCCTCTAACACAAACAACGTTCGGCGAAAAAATACTAGCAGTAGGCAATCATGTTTATATAGGGATGCCACAACAATTTGGCGATGATAGTACATCACCGTTAGTTGCTGATACAAGAGGAGCAGTTGTTGATTTTAGGAAAAATAATAATTCTAAAGCCTGGGATAAAATTAGGTCAAGTGTTGTTCCTGCTGATGTAGAAAAAATTAAAGGATCATTCCTTTATAACAAAAGAAATCAACAAATTATTACATACGTAGACTTTATTGATCCTGTTCAAGGAAAGGTAGCAGGAATTGCAGAAGCTGAGATAGACTTTAAAACTACATATGATCCAGCATTTTATAATACTGGCGAACTTGCCGATAATAATGTTGATCCTAATCAGCATTGGGCTGAAAAGTATGTTGGAAAAGTTTGGTGGAATATTGGCAATGCAAGATTTGCACATTCTTATCAAGGTACTACAAATTTCCAAAAGAATAATTGGGGTAAGCAATTAGGCGATTCTATAATTACAGTTTATGAATGGGTAGAAAGTCCATTCTTGCCAGAAACATGGGACGGATTAGCAGATACAGATGCAGGATTAAAGAGAGGTATTAGTGGTGTAAGTTTACATGGTAATACAAAGTATACCACTAGACTTATATATGACTCTATAAGTAAGCAATTTAATAGTTTATACTACTTTTGGGTAGAAAATAAAAGAACTATTCCTATTAATAAACATAGAAATTTAAGCATTAAACAAATTGCTAGTTTAATAGGTGATCCACAGACGCAAAAATATAGATATCTAAGTTTGTTTAGTAAGAACAAGTTTATGTTGGTAAACTGCAATGATCTTATAACAAGTGACGATGTTGTACTTGTTATAAAATATACTAACGATTCTACAGCAAAACAACGACAAAATACACATAGTCAATATCAAATATTATCAAAAGGATTAGACACAAGTGTAGTTAATGCTGACATTGAAAACAAATGGTTTGATAGCTTAATTGGTTTTGATAAACAAAAACGCCCTGTGCCAGATATGACTATTCCTGTAGCAGGCAGATATGGAGTACAGAACAAACCAAGACAAGGTATGTTTGTTAATAAAGCAGAAGCTTTGAAACAATTCATTGAACGGGTTAACATAGTTTGTAAAGCTAATTTGCTTACTGATGAATATGACCTTTCTAAACTTAGTTTAAAAGAACCATTGCCAACATTAATAAGTGGCGAATACGATACTAAAATTAGTAACTATTCTGAGATTGGGTTTGTAAGTACAAGTAAGGTACGTCCTGCAAAACTTACACCTGTAATACAAAACGGAAAAATTATAAGCGTAACAATTACTGATAGCGGAAGAGGATATAAAACTGTTCCTCCTTTAAAATTATCAGGATCAGGAAAAAATGCAGAATTTAAAATAACAATTGATACGGCAGGACAAATTTCAAACGTTGAAGTAATAAATCAAGGTAGTGGGTACGATCAAAATACACTTATTATAGTACGAAGATATACAGTATTAGTTGAAGCTGATTCTACAGTATTTAATAAATGGTCACTATATTCTTGGAACGAAGTAGAAAACAATTGGTTTAGAAGAAGTATACAAGATTATGATGTAACTCAATTTTGGAATTACATTGATTGGTATGCAACAGGTTACAATCAATTTACCGAAATAGATGATATTATTGAAGGAAGTTATCTACTTACTAGCTTAGAGAATCAAGTTGGTTCTGTTGTTAAAATTAATAGTATTGGCGCAGGAGGGTGGTTATTACTTGAAAAAATTGCAGATGAAGACACTGAAGATTATACTGTAAATTATAAAACTATAGGTAGACAAAACGGAACAGTACAGTTTAGTGATAAACTTTATGATTATGCAAAAAATACTGTAGGGTTTGATAATAGAAGTTTTGATAGCTATTTTTATGATAGTATACCTATTACAGAATTGCGTACAATCTTAAATACAATTAAGGATCAAATTTTTACAGGAAGATTAGCAGTTGAGTATAATGAATTATTTTTTGCAAGTTTGCGTTATGTTCTTGCAGAACAAATATCTGCAGATTGGTTATTCAAAACAAGTTTTGTAAAAGCAAAACATAACTTAGGACCGTTATATCAAGATAAAACTTTTAACAATAATAATCTTGCAAATTACGAATCATATATTAACGAAGTGAAACCGTACAAAACAAATGTTAGAGAGTTTGTAAGTAACTATAATAATATTGAGCCTACTAACACTACTGTTAGTGATTTTGATTTACAACCTGAGTACGACAAATTAAGTAAGTCTATAGTTACTAGCAATGCTTCAGTTATTGACGGCAAAGTGGTAAGCCCTCCAGGAAGTTCAGCATCTTATCCTCGCAGACACTGGTTAGAAAATAACAGCTATAAAGTTACAGAAGTTGTTATAGCAGATTCAGGTTCAGGATATACATATCCTCCTACAATTAAATTTACTAGTAATTCAGGGTCAGGTGCAACAGCAAAAGCATACCTTGCTTACGGCAAAGTTAGCAAAATTGAAATTATTACAAAAGGTAATGATTATATTACATCGCCAACTGTAGTAATTGAAGGACCACAAACAAATGCAGGCACGCCAGCTAAAGCAACTGCTATATTAGGCGATGGTGTTGTAAGAAGCCCTAAAATTATAAGCAAATTTGACAGAGTATCAGGTACTGTTTATTATACAGCATTAAAAGAAGAATTTTATGCAACTGGTTCTGGAGATACAACCATTTATAACTTAGAATGGCCTATGGATTTGTCAAGCACAAAGGTAAAAATTTCTATAGGAAAAACAAATGATACATTAATAGAACAGCTTAGAAGCAAGTACACATATAAAAATATTGTTGATACTTCAAAAACATATGCAAGACAACAAGGACAAGTTGTATTTTCTGAACCGCCAGCAGTAGGCGACATTATTAGAATTGAATATTATAAACCTTTAAGTTTACTTACAGCTCAAGATAGAATTAATTTTGCCTATAATCCAACATCTGGCATGTTTGGAAAAGATCTATCTCAGCTTATGACAGGAATTGATTACGGCGGTGTACAAGTAAAAAGTTTCGAATTTGATCAGCCATCAGGATGGGACACAGAAGGCTGGTACACTGATAACTGGGACACGTATGATAATACATATGAAGACCAAATCTTTACATCGGATGGATCTTCGACTGCTGTAATTTTAGATACTCCATTAGAAAATGGAATAATGTATAACTTCTATAAAAATGGTGTTAGAATAGATGATCCAAACTATGATGCAAGTACAGAAATTACTAATCCTACAGCGATAACAAATTCTATAATTGGAGATGGTACTACCCGATTACTTGATCTAGAAGAAATGGGTGTAAGACTGCTAGATAATGACATTTTTATTGTAAGAAAAACTACTAGTGACGGAAGTGTACTTCCTGATGCTGATAGTTATGATACAGCGTTGTCAGGCGGCGATCTTGCATATAAAACTGCTACAGGAATTAAAGCAGAAGACATTATTGTAGATGGCGACGGATTTGTAACTCCTACTACAAGTGGAGGACCAGAAGAATTAGTTCCAGGACAAGTACTTGATACACTTGATATTAAGGTGTTTACTAGAGACAGTGACGGACAAGGACAAATATACAGTCAAAGTTTTATTATGACCAATAATACAACATATAATTTAGGAGTTATACCTAGAACTGCACCTGCTGTAATAGTAAAAGTTGCAAATGTAATATTAGATAGCTCTCAATATACTATAGACTGGAATAATAATAACGTAACTCTTAATACAGCAACTCCTGGTGCTGAACTTAATATTATAGCAATGGCCCAAGGCGTACAAAAATTATTAGATTTTGGCCAAGGTGTTTCTACAGCTGGGCAATCAGACTATCTTACTACAGTTGATTGGCAAACAGGTGTAAGTGTTTTTGTGAGTGTCAATGGTGTAGCAACAGACGTAGAAATATTTAACAGTGAAGACAGTGGAGCACCTATAGCTAAAGTTGGCATAAGATTTAAAACTCCAAGAACTGTAAGTGGTGAAAAAATACATTATTCTGTGTTTAGTGATAAAACAAAAGTTAATTATAGTCAAGTTAGTAAAGATGAGTTTACCGCTGACGGTACAACTAAAGCATACACACTGTCTACTACACCGTTTTATGCACAGCCTAATGAACATAATATAATTGTAAAAGTTGGAAATAGAATTTTAAATCCTGGATATAATATTCAACATACCGTCGAAGATAATAACAGAACATACAAAATTGAAACTTTCCAACAACCAGTTGGAGCAAATGCTGCATCAGACATGAGGGTATTTGTAAACGGAGTAGAAAAATTTACACCAAACGAATGGAGATTTGATATTGCCAATAGTGCTATTATTTTATCAGATGAAACTGGTGTAAATGGAGATACAGTAGAATTATTTGCTATCACAGACGGCGAATATAGAGTAACTGGCAATGTAGTTACTTTAGATGCTACACCTAATGATCAAGATAAAATAGAAATTATGCAATTTTCAAACCACGATTTGCTAGGTATAGAGAGAATAAATTATGATGTTGTAAATAGAACTTTGTTATTATCAGAAGAAATACAGCAGCAAACAAAATATAATAGATTAACAGTTGGTGAAATTCCGTTACGTAAACAGATTGTTGATGCACAGTATGCATGGGTAAGTGTAAATGGCGAACTACTTACTCCTAGTGTAGATTATTATGTAACAGATGATAGAATGAAAATACAACTAGTAAAACGCCCAGCAAAAAATGATGTTATAGACATAATTCATTTTAGTCAAAATATAAGTACTAAAAAGTTTGCATATAGACAATTTAAAGACATGCTTAACAGAACACACTTTAAGCGACTGGATAAAGAGGCATCTATATTACGTTATCCGCTAACAAGTCATGATTTAACCATAACACTCCAAAGCGGTACCGGAGACAACTTATCAGAACCAAGTAAAGGTCAGAATTTGCCAGGCATTATTTTTATAAATGGTGAACGTATTGAATATTTTACTAAAAAAGATGATATTTTAGGACAGCTACGTAGAGGTACATTAGGTACAGGAGTTAAAGATATACATGAAGTTGGTTCAAAAGTTTATGACCAAAATATAAGCAAAACAATACCGTACAAAGATATGACAAGAAGTCAAAATTTCACAGGAGATGGCGTTGCTACAGAATTTACACTTGATTTAGATGCATTAACCTACAATGAATTTGAAGTTTTTGTAGCTGGTAAGAGATTAAGGAAAGTAAATTTAGAATCCTTCCAGCGTGTAAATGCACTTGATAGTCCAGAAGGTGATATTACACTACCGCCAGAGTTTAGGTATGATAGAGAAACACAAGTTTTAACGCTAGCTGAACCTCCGTTAGACAAAACTAATGTTACAGTAGTACAAAAAACAGGACAAATATGGACAAATATAGGTCAACCATTAGGAGAAGCTGAAAATTCAATAGCACGATTCTTACGAGCAGGAAGTTCGGCGCTACCAGAATAAATACAGTATAGGAAATACAATGAGTGAAAATATGCAAGATAAAAACGGAGTAATGGTTCAGGGACATATCAAAATTTTTGATCCTGATTCTAAAGAAATATACGTTGAAAAGCGAAATGCAATTCATTATGAAAATATGAGTATTGCATTAGCTGAAAGTTTAAGCAATGCAGGCGCAGGATTTGTTTACGAAATGAGCTTTGGAAACGGTGGTACTTCTGTAGATCCTACAGGGATTATTACATATCTAACTCCAAATAGCACAGGCACAAATGCAAGTTTGTACAATCAAACTTATACCAAAGTAGTAGATGAGAAAAGTGTTAATAACACTGATTCTGCTAGAAACAAAACTGAAGTAAGACACGTAAGCGGAACAAATTATACTGACATTTTAGTATCCTGCTTGTTAGATTACGGAGAACCAAGTGGGCAAGACGCATTTGATAATGCTTCAGATCTAGATAATCAATATGTATTTGATGAGTTAGGCTTGAGAAGTTATAGTCCTACTGGTTCTGGTAGGCTTATTACTCATGTAATTTTCCACCCAGTTCAAAAATCATTAAACAGACTAATACAAATTGACTATACTGTACGTGTACAGAGTTTAGCGGGTTAAGGGGATAATAAATGGCATATGCAATTAGTTACACTGACTCCGTAAACAAGGGAACTATTACGGTATCTGATAATACTTTAAACACAGAAACAACTTTAAGTTTGCCCGGCAGGTTTACAACAGCATATGGTCAAGCAATAAGTGAAAATTTCTTACACTTACTAGAAAATTTTGCTAGTGCTACAGCTCCTTTGAGGCCAGTAGAAGGCCAGCTATGGTATGATAATACTACATCCGTAGATCAGCTTAAAATTTATGATGGTACACAGTGGCAATCAGCCGCTGGATTGAAAAAAGCTACTTCTGAGCCGTCTGTATCAACTAGTAGTGCAGGGGACTTGTGGGTAAATACAGGATCACAACAGTTATATTTGTTTACAGGATCTACTTGGGTACTAGTTGGTCCAGAATTTACAGATGGATTGCTTACAGGCACACTGACAGAAAGCATAATTGGGTCAGATAATGTTACATATCCTGTATTGTCTATTAAAATTAAAGATAAAACTGCTTTTATAATAACTGATAGTGCATTTACACCCAAAACAGTTATTGATGGATTTGCTACTGGATTAAAAGCAGGAATGAATGTTAGTTCGTCAGCTTTTCCAGGAGGCGCACTAAAATACTTTGGTACGTCAGAAAAAGCTGAAGCATTAGTTGTTGGGAACACTACAATACCAGCTGCAAATTTTGTTAGAACTGATCAAACGTCAACAACAAATTTTGATCTTCAAGTAAAAAATAATGATGGAGTTGTAATTGGTACTGGAGGACAACTATCATTACAAGTAGATGGTGAACAAGGTGTTATACAGCATAACACAAGTGGATCGAATATAGATTTTAGATTACGTAATGGAACTGAAACTCCAACTGTAATGCGTATTGATGCTAGTAGTAGAGTAGGCATTAACACAAATGCTCCAGAACAAGAATTAGATGTTTCAGGAAACATAAAAGTTTCTCCTAAGTCTGGTGCTGCTGGATCAGGTGTATTACAAATTACAAGTACAGTAGATTCCTCAAGTATTAGTACAGGATCGTTAACAACCACCGGAGGCATAGGAGTTGCATTAAATGCCTGGATCGGAGGCAACGTTGATGTTGGCGGAATACTACAGTCAGGAAATATTGCTCCTGATACTAATGGAACACGAAACATAGGTACATTGAATAATAAGTATAACGGAATTTATGCAAATACTTTCTTTGGTAATCTACAAGGCAACGTAACAGGAACAGTAAGTGGAAGAGCTGGTTCTGCAGACAAGTTAGCAAGTGCAACAACGTTTTCTGTGACAGGAGATGTATCAGCTGCAAGCTTTGAATTTGATGGTCAAACAGGCGGCAGCACTAAAACTTTCAACATGTCTGTTTCAAATACATTTATATCTAATAAAACTGTAACATATGCAGCCGATAATTCAGATGAATTATTAATTAATAGACCGACCGGCGAAACTGGCGTATATAGAATTACAAAAAATAATTTTTTAAAGTCAGTACCTCTTACTCCTGTAGGTACAATGGTAATGTTCGGCGGAACAACTGCACCTCCGGGATGGTTATTTTGTGATGGGTCAGAAGTTAGAAAATCTGACTATAATGATTTATGGTTATCTATAGGATTTAACTTTAAAGACGCTTCATTAGTTAGTGACGCAGGAGTTAACTTTTTTGCAGTACCAGATATGAGAGGAAGATTTCCATTAGGATTAGATGCAATGGGAGGCTCAAGTGCTAACAGAGTTACAGATGTTGCTGCAGATAGCATCGGCGGTACAGGCGGTACACAAAACACATTACTAGGAGTTGAAAACTTACCAGAACATGAACATGATATGGAAGGCGATAGTGGTACACAGTATTATGCTACTAGGGTAGGATCAGGCACTCCTACAGATACAGGAGCTATTCAGCTATCAATCACCTCGGGCACACAGGGTACACAAGGTTTAGCTTCAAGTGGTGGTATTAAAACTTCAACATCTTTGGGAACGCCAATGAATACTATTGATCCGTACTTAGCTGTGAATTATATTATATACAGTGGAGTAACAAATACATGAGCTATCAATTAAACAAAACTGACGGAACACTTTTAGCATCATTAATAGATGGGCAAATAGATACAGCTAGTACAAATTTAACATTTGTCGGTAAAAACTATACAGGATACGGGGAAGCATTTAACGAAAACTTTATTAAATTACTAGAAAATTTTAGTAATAGTTCCGCGCCAAGCACTCCACTTACTGGCCAAGTATGGTGGGATTCATCTGCAGGAAGACTCAAAGTATATGACGGAACAGTATGGAAAGCAAGCGGCGGTCCGTTTGTACAAAGTACAGTACCAAGTATGGTTGCTGGAGATTTATGGATAAACAATCTTACAAATCAAGTTTATGCATTTGACGGTACTGATACAATATTAATAGGGCCACAATATTCTGTAGCACAGAAAAAAAGCGGGTTTGAAATAGGAACAATAATAGATAATACAAGTAAATCTCAAACAATAGCACATCTATATGTAGGAGGAATACTTAAAGCAGTAGTAAGTGATCTAGAATTTACTCCAGCATATGAACAAAGAATTTTAGAATTAGTTACAGATGCAAATCCTACTGGTATTATATATCAAGGTTTTAATATAATAGATGTTGATGGATTTCGTTGGAGAGGTGTTGCAAATAGTGCTGCAGGTTTAACAGATGCTCTAGGGCAAACTAGAACTGCTGAACAATTTTTAGCATCTAATGCTAACGATGTTACAACTGGAGCATTAACAATTCAAAACTCTGGTGGTTTAACAATTGGATTGTCGCAAAATAATGTACAAAAGGTTATTGGCGATAGATTTTATATAGAAAATCAGTTGTTAAATCATGATTTAAGTTTACGTGTGCGTTCAAGCGAATTTAACTCCCTTATTGTTGATGCTGTGTATGTTGATGCAAGTGCATCTAGAGTTGGAATATTTACAACTAGCAGATTGCCAGCTTATACTTTAGACGTTGAAGGCGATATAAGGGCTACAGGAAATTTAATTGTACAAGGTACTACAACTACTTTAGATACTGTAACACTTAGAGTAGAAGATAAAAATATAGAATTAGGATATCAATCAGATAGCACAGGCGGAGACGATGTTGGTGCGGACGGTGGCGGAGTTACATTACTGTCAACAGATTCCAACAAAGAAATAAAATGGCTTAATTCAACAGACTCTTGGACATTTAATAAAAATATAGATTTATCAAATACTTCTACAGAAATCAAAATAGGAGGACAAACTAAATTAACAAATACCAGTTTGTCAAACATTTTATATGCAGACGAATTAACAAGAGTAGGTACATTAGTAAGTTTACAAGTTGATTCGATTAATATGGACGGTAATACTATTGCAAATAGTGTAAGTGCTATTAATATTACTGCAAACGGGGGAATTAATCTTACACCTGGAGGTGATATAGCAATTTCAGGTAATCATAAGATTACCGGTCTAAAAGATCCTACAGCGTCACAAGATGCTGCAACTAAAATGTATACAGATGTAGAAATTGCAAACGAAGTTATTGTAATGGGCTTTGATATTACAGGATTAGGTTCAGGTTCAGCACTACAAGCGGCAGTAGCAGGTTACTTAAATGATTTATATCCTGCTACAGCTATTAATAATGGTAAGCAAGCAAAACTGCATTGTACGTCATATGCTAATGCAACAGCTAGTGGAATTGACGTAGATTCTGCAAAAACTATTTCATATATTGCTGTTGATGCTAATGGTACACAGAATGAGTCTGTAGTACAGGATATTGTGTTTGCGGGTGCTAGTGGTAACGTTGCACTTACAGCTACACGTAGTTTAATGAGATATCAATCAAATGGATCAGGATGGGAATGGCAAGCAACTACAGCATACTAAAACAAGTTTGCGAAACGATAAATAACATAAGTAAGTACTATTAGGGGTTACATAAATGGCATATCAAATAGATAGATACAGTAATACGCTTTTAACGAGTGTTGAAGACGGTACCGTTGACCAAACTACCGATTTAAAATTCATCGGTAAAAATTATGCAGGTTACGGTGAAATACAAAACGAAAACTTCCTGTTTTTGTTAGAAAATTTTAGTGGAGCAACAGCGCCATCGAGACCGTTAAGCGGTCAGATTTGGTACGATACTTCAGTTTCAAAATTAAAATTTTATGACGGAACAAAATGGAGAACAAACGGAGGTTCGGAAGCATCAGCTACGCAACCGACAGGATTATCAATAGGTGATTTTTGGTGGGATACTACTAATGATCAACTATATGTTTATAACGGCACAATATTCATACTAGTTGGCCCACAGAACGCAGGCGACGGTGTAACCCAAATGCAAAGCCTCGAAGTTCTTGACACTAACGGTACTCAACGTAATATTATAGCAGGAACTGTAAATGGAGAAACAGTTTACCTTGTGAGCTCTGCAGAATTTGATATAGGTGCTAGTAATACAATTGCAGGATTTGATAGGGTCAAAAAAGGTCTTACACTAGTTAATACAAAGTTAATTGATGACGGTGTTACAAACAGTACCAACGAAGCCGACAAGTATTATTATTATTGGGGCACTGCTCCAAATAGTTTAAAATTAGGTGGCGTAGCAGCTAGCCAATTTATTCAACAAGCAAGTGGTGGTGCAAACACAGTATTCACAACTGCTGTAGAATTTCCAGATGCAGGTATATTAATTGGTAACTCACAAGATTTACAACTCTTTATTGAGAATGGAACAGAAGGTGTTATACAAAATGTAACCGGAAACAACAGTAAAATTAAAATTAAAAATACAAATGGTTCTGGAACAAATACGCATACTATGGATTTTACCTCAGGTGGGTTGATTCCAGCAGCAGATAATACAGTAACTTTAGGAAGTACTGGTTTTAAATGGGCAAATGTGTACGCTTCAAACTTCACAGGAGAAGCTTCGCAAGCTACGGCACTAAGAGTGGGCACAGATTTTAGAACAGCTAGTTCGAGTGCATCAAACAATACTGTAGCAGTTAGAGATGCTACAGGAAATATTGCAGCTAACTTATTCCAAGGTACTGCTACACAAGCACGTTATGCTGACTTAGCAGAAAATTATGCAACAGATCAAGATTATCCGGTCGGTACAGCAATGGCAGTTGGCGGAGAAGCTGAAGCAAGGTCTGCAAACATTGGCGATCATTGTATTGGTGTTATATCAGATAAACCTGCTTACTTAATGAACTCAGATGCTGAAGGTCAAGCAGTTGGCTTAAAAGGTAGGGTTCCGGTAAGAGTTAGTGGTCCTATATCAAAAGGACAAGCAGTGTATGCCTGGAAAGATGGAGTATGCAGCACTATTACAACTAATGCACTAGTCGGAGTAGCACTTGAAACAAGTACTGAAGAAGGTGAAAAATTAGTTGAATGTGTGCTAAAAGTTTAAGGATTTTAACTAATGGCCGATATTACCGCAGCACGATTAAACAACTTACAATCTAGAATTGAGCTCATACTAGGGCAAGGTAGCGGCACCAGCGGTTACGGTCAAACTGTCACAAGCACTCCTGTAAACAATACCAGTGATTTAGTAGATGCTGATCATATTAATAACATTTATACTGATTTGGTAAAATCTAGGATACACCAAGTAGGTGTTACAGAAACTGGCATTAGACAAGTTATTGAAGACCTAAATACTATTGCAGAAGAAACTAGCCAACAAGTTAACGATGATGGCGTGTTAGCAGGCGATGCAGAAGGTACCCTAAAAGGTATTGCCGATTACGAAACGTTAATGAATAGTATTGAAACTGACAAGCTTTTAGTACATCCTACACAAGCAGCATTAGAACCTAAAATTACAAGCACACGTACAGCCACATGGAACGGGTTAATATATCATGTATTTACAGTAACATTTGATGACGAACCACATAGAAGACATTTCTTTAATGCAGGCGGAGAAATAAGATTATCAGCTAATAACACTGGAGCAGCTACACCTAAAGGATTAGACTGGGCTGCACTATGTGGTGAAATAGGTGTGATTAAATTTGCATCAACGGTAACTACTGCTACGGGATCAGGACAAGGTTATGCAATAGGTAATAACAGTTTAACATCATCATATCAAACAGTTTTCTTAAAAACAGGATCAGGAAGCTACAGCGGAGTTTATGCAGGAAACCTGTACACTATTAAAGCAAGAACAGCAAATAACCAAACAATAGAATTTAGAGTAGAATTTAACGATGTTGTCACAGATAATCAAATTGATAATAATGTTGACGGTACACTTACAAGCACAGTTCAGCAGTATAGAGCTGTAGGTGCAACTAGTGTTACAGTTCCTACACCAACTTATTTTACTACAGTACAATTAAGCGGATTTGCTGTACCGCAGGACAATAATACACCTACTTACACAATTTCTACAGTGCCACAGAGTTCAGTAAATGAAGGCGCTACTATTACGTATACTCTAACTACTAGCAATGTACCTAACAGCACCGCAGTACCGTATACTATCACAGGTGTTACTACTAGTGACTTGGACGGACAGCCGCTGACTGGAAACTTTATAGTTCAAAATAATACAGCTTCATTATCTATAGGCATAACATCAGATAATTTAACTGAAGGTGCAGAACAAATTACACTCACTCTTAACAATGGTGCTGCATCTAGGACACTACAAATAAATGATACAAGTGTAGCTAATAATGCATACTACTATGATCCACACTGGTACAATGAATTTTCAAGTACCTACTTAGCAAATATTCCAAAAGATTCAGCTGTCAATATTGGTAGAACAATCGGTAATCAGCTGTATAGAGGCAACGGCACTTATCAAAACTCACTAGGACAAACTAGATACGGATTGTTTAGACGTCCTGGAGCAGCAGGTCCTGCGTATTGGACAGAATACTGGTACAACACATATCATGCATCAGGACCAAATGAAGATATAACACAACATCCAAGCTGGCCTGCATTTTATAGAGTACTCTTTAGTAGTGCTGATGCATCTAAATGGCCAGTAGGGTTTACAGAAAACGGTGTAGCAATACCAAACACACTAGAAAATTGGGAATCATATAGAACTACAATTCAAAACAAAAGATTTATCAATGGCGATGGAGTAGGTGATTTTGGTAATAGAGGCACCCCACTTACACAAGTACCTCCGCAACAGCCATCACCACCGTCAGAAAACTTTGCGTTTACAGTTACTCCAGCAGGCGGCATGAACTTTAATGTTCCAAAGAGCCAAGGAATGCTTACATTTAACTTTACAGTAACATGTACATCAGGATCCGGAAGCTTTACAGCTCAAGAAACAAGCAGACCTACTGCAATTCCTGTGGCAGTAGATAATTCGTTTAGTTCAGGCTTTCCGGGACAACCATCTGGGAACACAGCCTCTAAAACTTATGCTCTAACATCAGGACAGTCAAGAGCAATTGCATTTAAGATCTATCTAGGCGCTGTTGGCACATGGTCTGGTACTTTTGCAATACTTGAGTCTACAGGTGCAGGTCAAATGATTAGTAAGGGCTGGGGCGGAACAATCAGGTCAGGTTAATGGTCGATTCTTTCCGATAAATAGTATTAGAGAGGTAATTCTTTAATGCCAAATAAAGTACTAGCATCAAGATTTAATACATTAAAAGCTCGAGTAGACAAGCTACTCGGTCCTGCTACAGAAACAAATCGTAATTCTGCTGATTATCGATTTGGGTATGGCGAAGCAATTGGCGACAATGTTGCTCAATCAAGCAGTAATGATCTTATTGATGCTCTAGCATATAAAAAACTTTATATGAATATACAAAAAGTACGCTATCATCAAGTAGGTACAGCAGCTTTTACGGCTGAAGCATATAAAGTAGGAGATTATCTATCAAACCTAGCTAATACTGATAAGGTTGAGGAAGCGTATACTATTGGTTTAGAAACACTTGCTACCAATATGGAAAATGATAAGTTATTGTTACATTCTACGCAAGCAGAAGTAACAATTTGTGATCATGCTGAAAGTTCATACGGATCTTGGAACGGATCAATTAATCATATATTCACAGTAACATTCACCAGTGCTCAAGCTAGACGTGAATATTTTAACGCTGGCGGCCAAATTAGATTTCAGCCCAGCATGTCATATTCTGGCTCACAAGCAAAAACACTTGATTGGAAAAACATGTTAGCATCTATTGGTAGTGTAGATTTTGGTTGTGTAGGAACATATTCGTCTAACGGCTTTGGCCAAGAATACGGAGGCATTGGACACGAAATTATGACTAGTAGTTATCAAACCGCATATTTCGCTCAAGGTGGCGGAGTCTACAACCCCAATCAATATAGAATTTATGCTATGGAATTAAGTGATAGTGTACTTCAATTTAAGTGTGAATTTAATGATCCTAGTTACGGACAACCTGATGAATCTGTATTAGCTGATGTGCGTAATGATACTTTCTTTGTAAGAGCAAACGGCACAGCTCAAATTGATGGAACCCAAACAGTAACCGTATCTGTACCCCAACCAACTTCTTCAACTGTATCTGGTTTATAACTTGACTTTTTAACATTCTATGCTATAATTATAGTGTCAGACCTTGCCTAGTAAAGTAGGCAAGAATAATATATACTATTACTTATAGGAGTATGGAATGGACGAAAAATTATCAAAAGCATTAGATTATTCTAATTATATGGTCACACTTAATAATCAAAAAAGATTATTAGAAGAAAAGTATCAACAAGATCTATTGCATTTTTATAATGGATGTCAGTTTACAGCATCAAAAGAATTAATTAATTTTGTAAAACTTCTCCTTGATAATCATCAAAATGATATTGCAGTACTCACTGATGATAACGGCATACCTACCATTGTAGAAGATGTTGATAAGTTTTATAATGAAATTTTGCAAGTTTATTTTTCAGCATCTAACTCTTATCATACAGAATATATAAAATTAAAAAAGCAGAGAAGTGTAGAAAAATTAATTGAACATGAATAAAACTAAAGGTGTATTTTTAATTGCAAGAAATAATTCTCAAGTTGACTATGTAAAACAAGCAGTTTTTCTTGCAAAAAGAATTCGAAAATATCTAGATTTACCTACTACTATATTAACAGATGGAGTAGATTACTTAAAAGAAAATTATGACGAACGTGTGTTCGACAGAATTATTCCACTTGATTATTCTTCAGAAAAAAACGAAAAATTATATTTCGACGGAGCATTATATCAAAAGTTGGCAACTTTTAATAATAGACATAGATGTCAAGTATATGATTTAACACCATACGACGAAACATTACTATTAGATACAGATTATATTATATCTAATAGCATGCTAGCATCATGTTTTGATTCAAATGATGACTTTTTAATTTATAAAGATTCTATTGATATAGCACAAGTGCGTAATGAGCAAGAGTTTAAATATATTAGTGATACAGGTGTACCATTTTATTGGGCTACATGCGTGTTTTTTAGGAAAACAGAAGTAAATAAAATCTATTTTGATCTTTTGCAACATATAGAAGAAGAATGGCAACACTACAGAAGAGTTTATCAAATTACTTCCCCTCTTTTTAGAAACGATTTTGCATTTAGTATTGGAATACATATTATGAATGGGTTTTGCCGAGGAAGTTTTGCAAAACAACTTCCTGGTAAAATGATGTATACTACTGATCAAGATATATTATGGGATCTTGACGAAGAAAAAATGACTTTTTTAGTTGAGAAAAAAGACTATAAAGGAGAATACACTGCACTACGCACTAATGGACAAAATATTCATGTAATGAACAAGTTTAGCTTAGGTAGAATAATAGATAAGGTATCTGCAAATGAGTAATGGTATACTAGTACTAGCACAAAATAACGAAACAGTTAATTATGTAGAACAAGCTCAATTATTAGCTATGAGTCTAAGCCATACAAATCCATCTATAAAAATAAGTTTAGTAACTAATGATGATGTAGAATTTAAAAATTTGTTTGACAATATTATTCCAATACCGTGGAAGGATGATGCATATTCAACAGATTGGAAGATAGAAAATAGATGGAAATTATATTATGCTAGTCCTTACAATAAAACAATTGTTATGGACACAGATATGATAGTGTTACAAGACATATCAGAGTGGTGGAAATTTTTAAACAATTATAAATTATTTTTTACTAATAAAGTTTATACATATAGAGGCGAAATAGCAAAAACAACCCATTATAGAAAAGTGTTTGAAGCAAACAAGCTGCCAAATCTTTATACAGGCTTTCATTACTTTGAAAAATCCGAAGAAGCTCAAGAGTTTTATCATTGGTTAGAACTAGTAGTTCAAAACTGGCAAGCATTTTATGAAGTGTTCTTAGAAGGTGTTACAAGACCTAAACATATGAGTATAGATGTTTGTGCTTCAATTGTAGCTTTAATATTATATTGTTCTTCGGATATTACAAATGATCATGCAAACTTTCCTAGCTTTACTCATATGAAAAAGGATTGTCAGGGCTGGGTTGACGGATCTAGCAATTGGCAGGACAGAGTAGGATTTTATATTTCTAAAGACTGTAGAATTAAAATAGGAAATTATGTTCAGTCAGGAATTTTACATTATACAGAAAAAGACTTTTTAGAGAAAAGTCCTGTAATTGAACGCTATAGGAATTTATTAAATGTCTGATTTGATTGATTTTATAAAAGAGTTAAAAACAGAAGTTGAACAAAATGATAGTACTTATGTTTACTATGAAAAAGAAAATGGAAACATTGTGTCAATTAGTAGTTCTTTTGACGAAAGTTTATTAGACGGCCAAGAAGTAATAAAAGTATCTCAAGAACAAGCATTACCGTTATTAGTTGGTGATAAAAAGACTTCTGATTATGTTGTAATTTATGATATTGCACAAAAGCAAAAAGTATTAAAAGAAAAAAATTATCAAGATCTTAACAAAGAAGCCGGTGATATGTGTCACAAGCTTCCTTATGTTAGGAAAAATAATTCTGGACATGTATCTTGTGAAGAGATATACGAAGGAATGGATGTGTTCTTTTGGCAAAAAGCTTTGTCTTATAAAAAGGATGATATAGTTTGGTATAAAAACAATGTTTATAAGATACTTGAATCAAATTATAAAGGTAGGGGATTCAGTTTAAAAAAATCTCAACTCATAGTACCTGATGTATATATAACAGATATTCCTACGCAAGAACTATCAATTACAAAATTTGTTCACCGCAAAGAATATTTGGGAATACACATAGATGTATGGTACGATTCTTTAGATCATCTAAAAGGACAGCATGTATGGTTCGAAAATAATGTTTATAAAATGATCAATGACCAATCATCACACACATGTTTTGATCCTAAAAATGCTGAATTAGTTATAAGAGGCGTTATTTTATACAACGACGAAAACCCAGACTTAGATTTTAATCTTGTATTAGGTGATGGAGATCTATTTTTAGATAATAATCAAATCTATAGTGCTAAATTGGAAACTGTATCATATTCAAAACAAGCAAATATTTCTGCCAAAGATGTACTTTTTAAAGGAGATAAAAACAATCTTCTATTATGGAGACATCAAACAAAAACTACTATGCTAGTTGATAGTACCAAACATACAAAGTCAATGTCAAAAGGAAATGAATTAGAATTGTATGATTCACTTGATCTTAAAAATGGAGAAAAAATATTATTAGGTAGTAGACTTTATAGTATAGGATCTAATAAAGATTATGATATAATCATTACACAAAATCTTCCAGAAAAGCATTGGATATTAAGTTTAAATCCTTCTACATTGAAATTTTTCCAACTATCTAATTATGGACAAGATGATATGCTGTACTTTAGTATTACTTCAAAGCATGATCCTAATATCTTATATAGATCATTACAAATACCTTTATCTAAATTAAGACAAAAAGTAATTTTACCTATGGTTCATGACGACGAATTAGAAGATCTAAGTATCTTTACTACAAAGTACTTTACAGCATATGGACACGAGGTGGTTACATGAGTAAAACATTTAAAGTAACTGACTATGATATCATTTATCTAAGTTATGATGAGCCAAACGCAGAAAAAAATTATGCAGACTTATGTTCAAAAGTTCCTTGGGCTAAAAGAGTGCATGGTGTTGAAGGTTCAGATGCTGCACACAAAGCGTGTGCAGAATTGAGTGAAACAGATAGGTTTATCACAGTCGATGGTGACAACATTGTTAATCAAGAATTTTTAAATCAAGAAATTGATTTTGATGAACACGAGGATTTACAACACAGTGTAATTAGTTGGGCAGGATACAACATTGTTAATGGACTTATGTACGGAAACGGCGGGCTTAAATGTTGGCCTAAAAAGTTTGTGCTAGAAATGAAAACACATGAAAATGCCGAACCAGATAATGCACATGCTCAAGTTGATTTTTGTTGGGATATTAATTATATTCAAATGAATAGTTGTTTTAGTTATGTATATAATAATTATACTCCACAGCAAGCATGGAGAGCAGGCTTCCGTGAAGGTGTAAAAATGGCACTTGATAGAGGAGTTCGTGTATCAAAAGAAGAGTTTGCACAATTACATTGGAAAAATTTACATAGATTGTATGTTTGGCTAACAGTAGGAGCAGACACTGAAAACGGATTATGGGCTATATATGGTGCAAGAGAAGGTTTGTATAAAACCATGGCAACAGATTGGGACTTTGTAAATGTTCGTGACTTTGAATATTTAAATAACTATTGGAGTGAAGTTGAACCAAAGGTGTCAATGGGAGGACTAGCAGACTCTATTGAAGAGCTGGGCAAAAAGTTACTAAATGAACTTGATGTTCCAATTCCTGTAGTTCCATTTAGTCCTGAACAAAGTAAGTTTTTTAAAACAGTATACCAGAATCCAGGACGTATGGAACACTTAGTAATAGATAGGGAATAAAATGAGAATACCATTAGCTTATAGAACTGACGATTATGATGTAGGATTTAAGTATTGTGTTGGCTGGCCTAAAAAATACCTAACAAGTGACTACTTTGTAAGGCAAGAATACGACTCAGGTATGTTTGGTTTATTTGGAGAACCGTTTGATGTAGTGTTTAAGGATAAGCTAGAAGGTCTTTCTGGGGTAAATGAAAAATACTGCTTTCCAATAATTGTGTCTTTGTCGCAAATATCAAACATTATGGAAGAATTTACAATACCTAGAGATGTGTTATCTGATATTAGACAAAACAAATGTAAACTATTAATATTCAATAGTTACGAAGGTTGGTCTTGGGAGTTTTGGGAAAATAAAGTTATAAACATTCTTAGATCAAAGTATAATTTAGAATTTAATCATTTTGTAATTGTTTCTGCTAATTTGGCTGATACTAACAAATTACAAACTGTATATAATAACTTTTGGGAAAGACAAACCAAAATGGAAAATTTAGATTATGTAAATGGCATTGGTTCTATATCCATAGCATTAAGAAAGCAACGTAACAATAAATTTATTTGTTTAAATAGGCGTCCACATGCAGGAAGGTTTGCAGCAATGACATTACTGCATCCTTATAAAGATCAAGGATATTTGTCGTTTGGAGTGAACGGTCAAATGTATGACGGCTATTTTGAAGAACAGGAAAGAATGTTTTCTTTAACGTACCCAGAAACAAATAAAATTTATCAAGAAAAGAGTATTAAAAAAACTCTTCCGTTAGTAATAGATGATGGTGTAAATGCAGAATTAGCAAACCCTGTGCATGATTGGTCTCATGATAAATTTTATGATTCTTTTTTACATATTTGTCCGGAAACTTATCAATACTATAAAGAAGGCAGAGTATTCTTTAGTGAAAAAATATGGAAACCTATGATGTTTATGCAACCGTTTGTTCTTATTGGTGAGCCTAATGGACTAAAAAAATTAAATGAAATGGGATACAAGACATTTGATAAATGGATTGATGAAAGTTACGATACTATAGAAGACAATGAAACACGAATATCTAAAGCTGTTGAATCGTCTATTAAGTTTTTTGACAGACCTAATGATCAATTATATAATGATATGGAAAACATGCATAATACCTTATCACATAATATAGCCCATCTAACGTATAGAGCACAAATGTCAGACTCTAATCTCCGAAACGACTTAGAAAGGTGGTTATATGCTTAGGACCCTATGGACATTCGGATGTAGCCATACATACGGCCATGGATTAGAAGATTGCATTACAGATGGTAATGGTGCTTCACCTAACCCGTCTCAACTAGGTTATGCAAGTATATTAGCAGAAAAGCTAAATGTGCCTTTAAAAAATATGTCTCGGCCAGGGATAGGAAACAAGCATATCTTTTTTAGGCTACAGCAAGAGATCTCTAAAAATAGAATTAGAAGTAATGATATTGTACTCATACAATGGTCTTACGTTGAGAGAAATTGTATAATAAGGAGTATTGACACTCCTCCCCAACACCACTTTTTTAGCTCTGATAAAGAAGATGATGTATTAATGCTTGGACCGTGGATAAACCATAAGACTTCTAAAGTTCATTACAAATTTTTGTATAATGAAGCAGATGCTGTATGGCATACAGTAAATTATATAAATTTAGCACATGCAATTCTCAAAAGTAATGGTATAAATGATACATTACATATAGCTCCACCTTATGGAAATGTTGATCGTACTTTATTTGACCTATTAGGAAAACAATATTTAATAGACGGTATACCTATGTGTAAACAAGGCATTACTGACATGGTTGTAGACAAAGCACTTGATAATAATCATCCTGGTCCAAAAACGCAACAAATCTTTGCCGATCACTTATTTGATAACCACTATCCAAATAAAATTTATAATTAAATGAATAAAATTACTGAAATAGATCCTCAGACAGCCGCAGAACAAGTTGTGCCTATGCTTGACGAAATTTCACCTACAATGTGTATGGCAAAATGGTTATGGAGCAGTATACATTTAACTAACGGACTTACTAACAGTTGTTTTCTTCCGCCTTTACATAAGATTGATGCTGAAGCCGTAAAAAAGAATCCACGTGCATTGCACAACACACCAGAGAAAAAACAACAACGTGCTATGATGCTTAAAGGGGAGCAACCAGATGGTTGTAGTAGTTGTTGGAAAGTAGAAGCACAAGGAAAACAACTTAGTGATAGAGCATATCGTAGTTCAGAGCCATGGGCACAACAAGGATGGGAAGATGTAATAGACACGGGAGCAGATGGCGATATTGATCCTACATATTTAGAAGTAAACTTTAATCATGCATGTAACCTAGCTTGTAGTTACTGTAGCCCCCATTTAAGTAGTAAGTGGGCAGAAGACATAAATGCTAATGGCCCTTATCCTACTAAAGTTCCGCATAATAGTATTGACTATTTTAAAAGTATTGGCCATTATCCAATCCCCAATAGAGAAGAAAATCCATATGTAGAAGCATTTTGGAAATGGTGGCCTGATTTATATCCTAAACTAAAGCATTTTAGAATGACTGGTGGCGAGCCGCTTATGGATAAAAATACATTTCGTGTGTTAGATTATGTTGTTGATAATGGACGTAAAGATCTTAACATGAGTATAACTTCAAATGCCAGCGTTCCTGAAAAAAATTGGAATAGGTTTGTTGATACCGTAAGTTTTATTACAGAGTATGATAAATTAGAAAGTTTTAGATTATTTGTTAGTGTCGACGGCTGGGGAGAACAAGCAGAATATATGCGTGATCCTTTAGATTTCGATTTATTGTGGCGTAACGTAAACAATTATTTGAACAGAACCAAAGACGGGCTAGTAACCTTTATTGTAACATTAAATATGCTTAGTATGCCTAGCATAAAAAAACTAATGGAAGGGATATTAGAGTTACAACGTATACACAACGTAACAAAAACTAGACGAGATGATAACGGTAAACTAATTTTTTACGGCATTCATAGAGTTTATGTAGATACGCCTGCACTACATTTTCCTGCATGGCAAAGTTTAAAAGTACTACCAAAAGAGTTTTGGCACTATGGAGACGAATGTTTGGAATTTATGAAAGCTAATCCGGATAAAAATAGAGAAAGTAGATGGGTAGGATTTAAACCGCATCAGATAGCTAGATTCTCTCGTAGTTTAGATTTTATGAAGCAAGGATTTTCATCAATAGAAGAAGAAGCAGAAGCACAAGAAAATTTTGTAAGATTTTTCGAAGCATATGATAAAAGACGGGGACTAGATTTTCATGCAACTTTTCCAGAACTAGGACCCTACTATAATAAATGGAAGGCAAGACTATGAGATATTCACATCACCATAACTTACATGATGCACATAATATTTTAAATCCTAATAATAGTGGATTATACAGTAACTATCCCCTAGGTCCTTCTTGGTTTCCATTAGTAGGAAAAACATCTATGCAACAAGGTTGGGACAAATACTTTGAACAAATGGAAAAAACTTTTTTTAAAGGTTATACAAATCCATATGCTGTTTTTATGGGTGTAGGAAGTATAGAATATTTAGAATTAGCAAGCACTATTCTTGCTACAAAGCCAAAAAATAAGATTAATAAAAAAGGATTGAAAATTTATCTATTAGAACCTCTTAGTACGTATAGAACTGATCAATCGAATAAAGAAGGAGTTAATTCTCATTATGTAGACTATGAAACTGATGATCTTGATTATATAAGAGCAAGAGAATTAGACAGCATTGAAATTTTTATAGAACGTAATGACCTTAGAGATGTAAGTGTATACACACCTAATTTTAAAGTAAATGAATATTTTGGTATGAAATATCCTACTATGCAATTATATTGTTCACCAGTAGGATGGGTATATCCAGCTACTATGGAAGCAAATCTAGAAATTCCAAAAAAACAAGATATAACTAAAAAGTTTTGGTGCGGAAATTGGAAATATGCTGCTCATAGACATTTGATAGCAAGTTATCTAGCAGGAAGATTCTCTCAAGATGATATTAATCTAAGTTGGATATATAGTTCTAGTACTAGTATGCTACAAAATAATTTATGGTTTGATCTAAAAAAGTTGACAAAGTGGAAAGATCAAATTTTAGAAGGTACCCAAGTCTTAGATAGTATTACACCAAAAACAATGGGTATAAAAATGAAACGCCCATTAGATATTACAGAAAATTCACCTAATTTACATACAGGAACAAATCCTGTAGAATATTATAGAGAATCTTTTTGTGCTATAGTAAATGAAACTAGATTTGCAGAACCTACGGGATTTATTACAGAGAAAATTATGAATCCTATGCTTAATTGTAAACCATTTATAATGGTTGGTCCACCTGGCAATTTAGAATATATGCGTAGATGGGGATTTCAAACATTTAGCGATTATTGGGACGAGAGTTATGACAAAGAAGAATGCCATTATAAAAGGATGGGGAAAATACTGGGACTTATCGATGAACTTGGATCTAAAAGTATAGAAGAATTACAGGAATTATATGAGAGTATGTTGCCTGTGACTATGTTTAATCAAGTTCATATACTTGACTTGCAAGAAAAATTACTAGAAGAGCCTATTACTAAAAATATATTATTTAAGAGGCTAGGATGATTATAAAAAATGAAAAGCCATTAAAAATTATCGGGTATGCAGAAAGTACACTAACACAAGAAAGTTTATTCTATGGAAAAAACTTTGTAATTGAAGATACTAGCTTAATGACCCCGCAAGAATTTAAGCAGTTAGATAATAAAGATGACTTCCAGTACTTTATAGGCTTTGCACTAGACTTAAAAGAACGGGAGCAGACTATAGATCTATTAGATGAGTATGATAGTGACTGTGTTACATATGTACATGATAGTGCTATTGTGTTTGAAGGAGCAACAATTGGTAAAGGATCATGTGTTGCAAACTTTAGTTCACTTATGGCAGGAGCAAAGGTAGGCAACCATTGTTTTATTGAAACATACTGTTTGGTAAGCCATGAAACAACAGTAGGTAATAATTGTATGCTACACAGTGGAACAATGCTTGCTGGTAAAACTACAGTAGGTAAAAATTGTATGTTTAATTTTAAAAGTGCTGCAATTAATAATATTGAAATTTGTGATAATGTTACTCTTGGAGCATTTAGTAGTGCAACAAAAAGTATAACAAAAGAAGGCGTATATGTAGGCACGCCTGCAAGATTTTTGCGATGAAGTATTTAAATATATGGAATGATATTGAACCAGCTGTAAGATGGAAAGGTGACGAAGGACTGATTGATTTTTTTATTGAAGAAAGTCAAAAAGAACCTATTGCTTTAATGTGTGCCGAAGAAGCTAGTATGCATGCTGTTTCTTCTTTTTTCACTAAAGAAAAATTTTTGAAAGCCAAAGATGTTTATATGGTTCAAGGCGGCTATGATATAAATTATTATGACAGTATCTTAAAAGGGTTACCTAATTTACAATACGAAATTTGGCCTTTTTATTTTTTATATGAAAGTGTTTATCATAATAATTCAGTAAGCAATACTTGTAATCCAGAAAAGTTATTTCTATGTATGAACTATAAGCCTAGGATACATAGGAAAAAAATATTAGATCAACTAGCAAGATTAAATTTGTTAGAATCTAATTATTTTACTTGGCATAATCCAGAAGAAAGCTATCATTACAAGCCTGATAGATTTGATGAAGATTATTATGAATGGAAACACTGGCAACCTAAACAAACTTATTTGCAAGGAACAACATGGGATCAATATGCACCTCCCGCTGAAATGGGCAAGTGCGTAATTGATGTTGTAACTGAATCTTTTTTACATTGTCCATTTACTACTGAAAAGACTTGGAACGCAATTATATCAAAAAAGCCATTTATAATTTTAGGTAAGCCGGGAATACACAAATACTTAGAGAGTATTGGATTTAAGTTGCCTAGTCAAATTAATTATTTGTTTGATAGCGTTGAAGATAATGATATGCGTATACAAATGATAGTTGATGAATTATATAGATTATCAAAAATAGATTTACAGGAACTACATGAAAGTATGCAAGATGTAGTAGAGCACAATTATCAAAATGCATTAAATATTGTGAAGAATGAAAACCATACCCCTCATGTAAAAAAACATTATAATGAAGTTATAACTAGAGCAAAGAAGAAAGCTAATGAACTTTGAAACAGTACAAGAGTTTGAAAAACAAATTGCAAAGTTTTATGATGCGCCTTATGCAGTAGCAACAGATTGTTGTACACATGCGGTAGAATTATGTTTGAGAATAGAACCAATGTCAGCAATGACATGTCCTACTAATACATATCCTAGTATTCCTATGACTCTAGACAAATTAAAAATACGTTGGTTTTGGGGAGAAGAAAATTGGGAGGATTATTATTATCTAGGAAACACTCGTATAATCGATGCTGCTGTTTACTGGAAAGAAAATAGCTATTTGTCAGGCACATTAATGTGTTTAAGTTTCCAATTTCAAAAACATCTTAGTCTAGGACGCGGTGGCGCCATATTATGTGACAGTCTTCATACATACCATGTACTAAAATCAATGAGTTATGATGGTAGATTGCCAAATATACCTTGGAAAGAACAAGACATACAACATATAGGTTATCATTATTATATGACACCCGAAACTGCACAGCAAGGTTTAGACAAACTTCCTGATGCAAAAACACGTAAGCCTAAAAAATGGACGTCTGCAGATTATCCTGATCTCAGGAACATGACTGTCTTTCAAAAACATCGATAATTATATATGTACTTAAAGGTAGATAATGTTAGTAGTCGAAAATGCATATGATAATGGAAATAAGCATGAACTAAGTTTCATGCAGATGAACCCTTCTGCTAGCAAATACAATGCAGATGTTTTGATATATGATGCTTATCAGTTCTTAACTGACGGCTATATTAAACGCCAAAGCGTAATTACTAATTTCCTTAATAAAAAAATATATATTGACGGTACATATGAACTAATGTCTGAACCAGTGCTTAATTTTTTAAATAAGGCATTTGAAAGTTTAAAAAATTTTTATTATTTCTTTATTCCGAGTAACCAAACTGAAACTAGTGACATATTAAAAAAATGTCTACAAAAAGGATTAGTAATACAGTCTTCGCAATATTTTGCAGACTATCCTAGTCGTTATCAACCAATATATAATAAAGAAATTGAAAAAAGAAAATTTTTATTTTATACTGGTAAACCATCTAAGGAAAGGACATTGCTTGTTTCGTTATTATCTTATTATAATTTATTAGATAATGGTTATGTTTCATATTTTGGAGAAAGTTATGTAGATAGTAATTTTGATAATCAAAAATCCAATGATATTTTTAATAGCCGGGTACCGTTGTTATTAGATGAAAAAAATAAAGTAAAAAAAGGATTAGATAAATTACAAATACCATTAACGTTGGATGTTAACGTGTTTGGACGAGGAACTGCTCATGCAAAAAACTTTAATGGTGACTATTATAAAGCTGTTGATTTTTGTATAATATCAGAATCAGATCATGAGAATGGATTTTTTATTACAGAAAAAACAGTAAAATGTATTAATCTCAATAAAAAGTTTATTGCGTTTGCCGCTCCAAACTATATAGAAAATCTTAAGGCTTATTATAAAGACAAACTTAACACAGATATATCACACCTTACTGACTGGTGCGATACTTCATACAGTAAAGAACAATATACTTTTAAAAGAGCAGAGAAAATAATACAAATAGTTAAAGAGGAAACTAAAGAATGAAAATAGGTTTTATTGGCACAGGCAAATTAGGAATGCCGTGTGCAGAAGCAATAGCTAGCAAAGGACACGATGTCCGTGGATATGATGTAGCTAATCAAGACAGTAAAACTGTACTAGCATGCAGTGACATATACACTTGTGTTAAAGATAGAGACATTGTTTTTATTGCAGTGCCTACACCACATGATCCTGCATATGATGGCAGAGAGCCAACTGCACATCTAGAACCAAAAGATTTTAATTACGACATTGTAAAAGATGTTATGCAAGAAGCAAACAAGCATATGAATCCAAATCAATTACTTGTGCTTATTAGTACAGTACTTCCTGGAACTACTCGTAGAGAGTTTGCACACTTAGTAACCAATACAAGATTTGTCTATAATCCTTATTTAATTGCAATGGGAAGTGTAGCATGGGATATGGTAAATCCTGAAATGGTTATGATTGGCACAGAAGATGGAAGCACTACAGGTGATGCAAAACAACTAGTAGACTTTTATAAAACTATTATGGAAAATGAACCACGTTACGAAATTGGTACGTGGGACGAGTGCGAATGTATCAAAGTATTTTACAATACATTTATTAGTGCAAAAATTGGATTAGTGAACATGATACAAGATGTCGCTGAAATACAAGGTAACATTGATGTAGATGTTGTTACAAACGCATTAGCAAAAAGTACAAAACGCATTATGGGGCCACAGTATATGACAGCAGGCATGGGCGACGGAGGAGGATGTCATCCTCGTGATAATATTGCACTACGATATATGGCACAAGAATTAGACTTAGGTTATGATTTGTTTGATAGTATTATGAACGCAAGAGAAATGCAAGCACAAAATTTAGCAATTACGCTTGTTGATATTGCCAATGAAAAGAACATGCCAATTTATATACACGGCAAAGCATATAAGCCCGGTGTACCATATACTGACGGCAGTTACAGTTTGCTCGTAGGCCATTATTGTGCAGAATACGATTTCGAACCAACATATATTGATCCATTGACTGGAGACGATAATAGACCAGAGGAACCTTGTGTAATGCTTTTGGCGCATAGTGCAAGTACAACATACAAATATATGCAAGAAGAAGGCGATGACACTGATAAACTATATTGTGACATTCCTAATAATAGTGTTGTTGTAGATCCTTGGAGAAAGTATACGAATGATAACTGTGAAGTAAGGCACTACGGTAACACAAGAAATGTATGATATTGTATTCATTTCCTACCAAGAGCCTAATGCAGACGAAAATTACGATAAATTAAAAGAACGTTTTCCGTTAGCAAAACGTGTGCATGGTGTTAAAGGAATACATCAAGCACATATTGCTGCCGCAAAAAAATGTTTTACTAAAATGTTTTGGATTGTTGACGGTGATGCACATATAGTTGATGAATTTAAGTTTGATTATGAAGTTCCTAAACACCAATTAGATCATGTGCATGTGTGGAGAGCAAGAAACGCAGTCAATGCCCTTGTTTACGGATATGGAGGTGTTAAACTATTTCCTAAGCAGCTAACTATTGATATGGATCTATCAAAACCTGATATGACTACTAGTATCAGTGGAAAATTTAAAGCAGTACAAGAATTAGCAAACGTAACTGCATTTAACACAGATCCATTTAATACTTGGAAAGGTGCTTTTAGAGAATGTGTAAAGTTAAGTAGTAAAGTTATCGATAGACAAAAAGATTTAGAAACAGATAAACGTCTAAATACTTGGTGTACTAGAGGAAAAACTAATCCGTTTGGAGAATATTCTATACGTGGTGCAATAGAAGGCAAAGCATACGGTGAAAAATACCGTGATTCACCGCAAGAGCTGCGTAGAATAAATGATTTCGATTGGTTACAGGACAAGTTTAATGATTGAATGGCAAGATGATAATGATGTGTTTGGAAGAATGTATGTACTTACAGACGAACCTTTATTTAAAAATTTAAGAAATGCAGTTAATCAATTTGATGCAGATTTTTCAGATGCACTTAGTTGGGGACAACTAAAAAGCAAACGTTGGTTGGTAGAATCTTTAATAGAATCTAATAAATTAGTACTTGCTAGTACTAACGGTCAGCAGAGTTTACAATTAGACACAATATTTTTGTGCGGTGGCTGGTACGGTACACTTGCAGATATGCTTTTTAAGACAGGATTAAAGATAGATAAAATAAGAAGTTTTGATATTGATCCTACATGTGCTCCTATTGCCGAATGTGTTAATAAACAGTATGTAATAAATGAATGGCAATTTAAAGCTGCTACTTTAGATATACATGATTTAAGATACAGTAGATTTGATTATGTAACACACAAGGCAGATGGTACAGAAATTAAATTAATTGACGATGCCAATTGTGTAATTAATACAAGTTGCGAGCATATATTAGATTTTGAGAGATGGTATGATCATATACCTCACGGCATGTTAGTTATAGTACAAAGTAATGACTATTTTGAAGTACCTGATCATGTAAATTGTAGCGAAACACTTGAAGATTTTAAAAAACAAACACCAATGCGTAGAGAATTATTTTCAGGTAAATTAGAATTATCAAGTTATAATAGATTTATGCGTATTGGATTTAAAGAATAGTGTACGAAGAAACAAAAAAAGAATTAGATAAGATTAGTCCTAGCTTTTGTATAGCAAAGTGGGCTAGAACTAATGTAAGAACCTATGAAGGCACATCATACAGTTGCCATCACTGTAGACCTATAGTTACTCCCAAAGAAGATGTAGTAGCTAATTATGAAACTTTAACAAATAATGAAAAAGTAAAACAATACAGGCAACAGATGCTAAACGGTGAACGGCCAGAAGAGTGTGGCTACTGTTGGACTAGAGAAGATCAGGGCTTTACAAGTGATAGAATTATTAAAAGTCGTAAATTTATGAAATACCATCATATAAACCCATATGATATTACTAAAGACTTAACACATGCTCCTGTACATTTAGATATTGCGTTTGATAGGACATGTAATTTTAAATGTTCATATTGTGGTCCTCAAAATAGCAGCCTTTGGGCAGAAGAAATAGCACAATATGGAGACATAAAAGGAGTACCTGCGTTTGCTGACAGAGAATCAATACCTAACAGAGAAGTAAATCCTTATAATGATGCTTTTTGGGAGTGGTGGGAAGCAGGTCTAAAGTATAGTTTACAACATTTAACTATTACCGGTGGCGAACCGCTATTGTCAAAAGAATTTTGGAAAGTATTAGATAAAGTTGAACAAGATGATTTAGGTATGACAGTTATGGTTAACACAAATCTATGCCCACCTGATAAAATATTCAACAAGTTTGTAAATAGAATACAAAACTGGGATCCTTTAAGGATGCGTATTTCCACAAGTATAGAATCAATGAGTAAAAAAGCTGAATACAGCAGGTTCGGATTAGATTATAATAAGTTTATGAGTAATATGCATAGGATATTAACTGAAACTGATCTAAAAGTTGAGGTTAATCTTACAAATAATGCATTAAGTTTTACTTCGCTTACTGATCTAGTTCAAGAACTAACTAAATTTAAAATTAAATACGGAGAAAAAAGAGTAACAATGCATAGTAACGATGTTACTTATCCTCAACATTTAAATTTACGCATACTTCCTAAAGAACTTAGAAATGCTGAAGTAATCAAGTTTAAAAGATTTATGAAAATTAATAAGAAATATTTTTCCGAATCAGAGAAATATAAGTTTATGCGTACATTAAAACTTGCACTAGTTGAATATGATGATCTACAAAAACACCGCGATGAATTTTTGATATTTATTGAACAATATGACAAAAGAAGAAATTTAAATTTTGATCAAACGTTTCCAGAAATAGCAAAATTTAAGGATAAGATATGAATAAAACTCCTTGGTGCATGGATCCGTTCATTCAAATGGCCCATACTGCTGATGGGTTTTTTAGAGTATGTTGTATTGGAGAAGTACATAGAGAACGCACTGATCTTAATACTAAAGAAATGACTCCTTTGGAATACTGGAACAGCGATGTTAGTAAACAGATTCGATCGGATATGTTAAAGCCTATAGAAGAATTTAGCGACATCACAAAATATGCATGTAGTCAATGTTTAAAAAATAATAGAGATGGTGTACGCAGTCGCAGACAAACGGAAAATGTAAGGTACCAAGATAATAAAAAAGCAAAAATAAATGTTATAAAACATTTAAAAAATATTGATTACACGTATGATGACTTACTATATGTAAATTTTAAAGTATTAGGAAATATTTGTAATTTAAAATGCGTAATGTGTAGTGCAAATGCAAGTAGTAAAATTGCTGCAGAAGCAAAACAGCATTACGGATTTCCTCGAGGATGGAGTGCAGGCGACAAAGCAGAACTAGAACCGTTTACTCCTGATACACGTAATGACTATTTTACAGAATTACAAAAAATAATTGACAGTATTCCAAAATTTAATTTAGTCGGCGGCGAAAATTTAATACATCCTGATTTCCCTCGTCTGTTCCAAATGTTTATAGACAGCCCAAATATCAGTAATATTGATATGCTAATTATTACCAATGGAACAATAGTACCGGATATTGTGCAAGACAATGCACATTTATTTAAAAGTATGACTATACTAATAAGTATGGACGGTGTTTATGAAAGAGGTTCATATGTGCGTTCAGGACTCAATTGGAAAAAGTTTGATACTAACGTAAGAAAATTTGCTAGTAATCCTCATGTATTTTTAAGACTAGTGCCAGCAATACAAATGCTTAATGCAGGATATGTTAAAGAAATGCATGAATGGATAGAGTCTGTAGGCCTAGATCCTAAGATGTCGATAGATTGGAATAATGTTGTTACATATCCTGAAACTTTACGTGCAATTAATTTACCTAAAGAAATAAAACAAGAATATATGCGTAAGATGATAGGACCTGATATAACACACCCGTCAATACGAGTAGTTTTCGATATACTAAAACAGCCTCAATATAGTCACAAAGAGTTCCTTGAGGGACTTAAATACTTACGTAAATTAGATAAAATTCGGAACACAAATCTACTAGAACATTTTCCTGAGTTTGAGCAGTATATAGGAGATATAGATGATAACTAACGAAGAAAAAGCAGAACTAGCAAAGTTCAGCTATTTAGAAGCTTTTAGAGATGGTACATTACCTGCCCCTAAAATAATGGATTTAGTTTGCGAAAGTCAGTTAGCTGCACTAGGTGATTTTGTACCATTAAAAGTAAAGATAAAATTAGGTGAATTTAGAAACGAAATAAAAAAATATGACGGTAAATGGGTGCCGTATCTGCCGCGAGAAGGTGAATTAAATGATAGACAAGGACTTAACTATATAGGGTTAGAAGGAGACACACCTTTTGATAGCATTAGTCTTCCTGAAGCAAGAAAACGCACAGGGAAAAAATTAGTAGAAATTGACTTTAGTACTAAAACACAACTATATAATGATTTACCAAGTCTGAAAGCAATTACAGATGTTTGGCCAGACCCTTGTCGTTGTACACTAGTAAAAGTTAATAAAGGTGGCTGGTTTCCTTATCATCGTGATAGTGTGTTATTAAATAGAAGAACATTTAGAATAATTGCATTTCTTACAAATACTGGCGCAGAGTGTTATCAATGGGAGCATGACTATACAATGCGTACAATTGAAGAAGGAAGATGCTATTATGTAAACACACAATTAGCTCATAGAACCCATAGTTATGTACCCGATAGCATACACCTAGTAATGAATATACCAAAAACACTTGAAAATGTTTTTAGGGTAATGGACATACTAAAGCACGGCGAAACATAATGGGCATAGTTACTAAAACTATTCGACGTGATCAACACATACATAAACTAAAAGAAAGAATGTCACCTGCTTATAGTATAGAAAATTTTTTATCTACACAGGAGTTAAATGATCTATATAGTTTGTGGAACAGCAAACAGGAATGTGCTATTACAAAAAACACTGGTCCTATTACAGTAAATTTAAAAGACATTCGCGATTCTGATATTATTAAGTGTGTAATAAAAAAAATACAAAAACAAATTGGTGATGAATGTAGATGTTGGGGAGGACAATTTTTCTATACTAATGTTCCTTATGTAATACATAACGACGATGATTCACACACATTTCCAGATGCATTTAAAGCTGTTAGTATGCCTATTAAAGTGTGGCCTGAAGATAAAGAAAGTTCATTAACTGAATTAGTATGTTTTGAACAAGCATATTTTGAAGGACCGTCAAAGTTTTTTAATGGTGGTCCTGAGCAAGAAACATATTATAATGTTGCTGTATATGATTATGAATATGTGCATAACTTAAAAGAACAATCAATACCAAAGATAATAACAGATAAATTGTTGCCACATCTAAAAACAGAATGGTTACAAGGATTAAGTATAGATAATAAATTTAAATGGCAATTAGGCAACGCAATAGTTTTTGACTCTCTTAAATTACATGCAAGTACAGATTTTAGAAAAAAAGGTATAGAAGGAAAGTTAGGATTAAGTTTATTTTTTGAGAAGGCACTATGAGATTAGAAACTTTTACACAAAAAACTATAAATGATAGACAACACGATGCACTAGTTAGTTTATCTCAGTATGCAAGTACACTTAATGATCCTGCTGCAAAAAATTATGCTGTAGATGATTGGGAAGAAAGAACAGACACTTTATTATATGCTTTTTACAAGAAAAAAAGATTTGATATATTTAATATACTATATCATAAAGACACACCTATAGCAATGGCAGGAGCATATGTTTTTAATCATCAACCAATAATAGGAGTAAGAACATTTACGCATCCAGACTTTAGAGGCGGCGGACATTGGTGCCAAGCAAGATACATACTTCCTGCACAAATAGATTACTATGATGAACAAAATTATAAAACAGTTTGGCTTACATTTAACGACTACAATACACGGCTAGTAAATTTTATCAAACGCATAAGTGAAGGCCGATCATCTCACCTAGGAGGCGGTCCGAAAAAGATATATCAAAATCTTACTTGGCACGATGAACCAAAAACAGTACAGTATACAAAGCAAATAATTGCTGAATTAAAAATATCAGATTATAAAAAATGAAATTAATTAAAATTAAAAAAATTTCAGGAAGTCGAGAAAGAAGAGTATACAAATATAAAACACATTATAGAAAACATTGGAACTTCGCTAGTAATAAGTTTGCAACAAGATTGCCAATAAAAGAGCATGTAGAAATGGTAAACAAACTAGTTCCTGGATATATTTTAGGATATAAAGTTTTAAAGAAATGTATGTGGATAGACTACAATATAGTTCCAGGTATTCCTGCATCGGACATGACTGTGTTTCCAAGAACTCCAGAATTTATTACAAAAGTATATAACTTTTGTATTGACAATATTAGAGAAACAGCACCATATGCTCACTATGATTGGTCATTAGATAACATAATTATTGATGGTGATAATTTACAATTAATAGATTGGGATCTTTGTGCAATTTACACAGACCAAGAAATTAAAGAAAGATTTGAATCACAGTATATTGGTCAGCTGTACTCCAAACTTCACAGTTCTTAAAACTTAAAAGATTGATTGATAAATATATATATGATAAAAGATATATTTAGATCTAACACACAGCTTTTTCCGGTAGGGCAATTAGTAAGTACAATCACGTTGCTTTATATGCTATATCTTACAGCACTAGGCTCGGTTGCTCCACAATGGTGGTTAGCAAGTCTTGCGATGTATTTTTGCACAGGTTGTCTAGGAATTACTATTACATATCATAGATATCTAACACATAGAAGCTTTAAGTATCGTTACAAATGGATGGAATATGTATTTTCGTTTTTTGGAGCGATGGGAGGTACAGGTAGTTCAATAGGTTGGGTAGCTGTGCATAATGAACATCATAAGCACACAGATAAAGATGGTGATCCTCATTCACCACACTTAGGTTTTTGGAATGTTATAATTCCAAGATATACATTTGATATGAATAAATTTGCTGTAAGACACTTAGTAACTAACAAGTTTCATTTAGCACTACATAATTATTACTACTTAATAATGCTAGCTTGGATAGGACTACTATATATAATAGGTGGCGCTAACTTATCTATATTTGTTGGTGTTATTCCGGTCGCAATTCAAATATGGGCAAGTGTAATGAGTAACTATGGTAATCATACTTGGGGATATAGGAATTTTGAGACTAAAGAAGAAAGCAAAAATACATGGTGGCTTGCAATATTAACTTTCGGAGAAGGATGGCACAATAATCATCATGCTAAACCTGGTAGATGGAACTTTTCTCATAAATGGTGGGAAATAGATATGAGTGCTTGGGTTATACGATTATTAAAAACATCTTAATTAATAATGTATCATGTTATTATCTTTACAGGTATACTTCAAAGTCCCAGTTCTATCTTTAAACCCCTCGGCGCATATCGTATACGCACAGAACTAGAATCTCAAGGTTATAATGTAAAAGTTATAGACCATTATCATAATTTAACCGAAGAACATATACAAAAAGCATTTGAAAAATATGTTGGAAAAGAAACATTATGGGTCGGTTTTAGCACTACCTTTCTAAATACAACAACTTTACTTGCAGACAGATCTCATTTTTATATGAGATTAAGAAAAAAATATAATGTTCCTATAGTTATTGGCGGCGCAAAAGCTATGGTAGAATTTTTGCCATGGGCTGACATTTTCATTACTGGATATGCTGATGATGCAGTTGTATCTGTAACTAATCATTTAGCACAAAAAGGTAGCACTCCTAAATGGAAAGATTACAAAGGTAAAAAAATTATTGACAGCAATCATGAATATGATAGAAAAGATTTATCTAACATAGGAGTAGTTTGGAAAGCAGAAGATGGTATAAGTCCAACTCAAGCACTACCTATGGAAATAGCTAGAGGTTGTATTTTTAATTGTGCGTTTTGTAATTTTCCGTTGAATAATAAATCTAAATTTGATTATGTTCGAGTAAAAGAAGATATGACAAACGAGTTTTTACGTAACTACGAACAATTCGGTACTACTTACTATTGTTTTATGGATGATACATATAATGATAGCATGAAAAAATTAGAATTAATGCATGATGTAATAACTAATTTACCTTTCAAAATTAAGTTCGATACATATATTAAACCAGAATTATTAGCAACATGGCCCGACCAAGCTGATCTTTTAGTAGAAACTGGACTAGTAGGAGCAAGCTTAGGACTTGAAACACTTAACAGAGATGCAAGACAAGCTATCCAAAAGGGCAAGAATATAGAAAAAGTATTAGAATCTATTGATAAACTTAAAGAAAAGAATAACGGACAAGTAAAAATACAATGTAATATGATTGTAGGCCTTCCGCATGAATCAGCTCAAAGTATTTGGAAATCTCACGAACAAATTATTAATAATAAAAGCATTGATTGGTGGAACTGGTATCCATTACAAATACATTCAAAAGATCATCATGAATATCATTCTCCTATCGATAGAAATCCAGAAAAGTTTGGCTACAAAATAAGTCAAACAAAATTAATAAAAAATAATAGGGTAGACACTAACTATTGGCTTACAGACTGGAATAATGAACATATGAATTCTGACATGGCAGGAATGTTATCTGTGAAGTTGCGAAGTATGGCTCAACAACACGTTAAAGTAGCAGGATGGAACTGTAGTAGTTTTGAAAGTCTAGGATTAGACTTAGATGAACATTACAGTACGCATGAAGGATTAGTGCAAAATATGCCTATTGAAGATATGAAAATAAAAAAACAAAAAATAGTAGACGACTACATTCACAATGTAATAATGTAATCTTTAAATTTCTTTAAGCTCATTTTTAAAATTTGACGATGCTTTATAATATCTAACTCTCCAGAAATAGTCATAATTATTTTTCTGTCTGGATCAGTAGGCAAATCAGAAGCATGTAAGGCATCATAGTTATTTACAGCAAACCATTTTGTTAAATTGTTAGGATGTTTTATATACAATTTATCTTCAATATCTTTATCTTTTTGAAAATACATTAACGGTTTATCGTATACCATGAATGCTTTATAAGAGTCTGGTTGATCATTACTATTAATTGTTGCCTGTGAAGTCCTATCTCGGTGTAGCATACAAGGTATTTTTTGTTCTAAAAAATTTATATATGTAATATCAGTAAATGGCAAATAATTTTCTACTATATGTTTTAAATTAGGTATTACCTTTAGTAGACTTTCATTCCATCCACTTTCTTTTTGGTATGCAAAACTTACCAACCAAGGAGAAATAAAATCTTTTGTACAATGTCCAATGTTGTTTGTAGTACGTTTACGATTAGCTTCATGCCATGTTATAAATTGTTGCCTGTCAAACTCGACCTCCGGTAAGTTAATTGGAGTATATAAAGCTAGTACCATATTTGGTATTCCTTATGCTTTTGTGTACTATCATTAAATAGTTTATATAATCTCTCCTTATCATATTCTCCTATTATCACACAGGTTATTCTACTACCAGTTGGAGTAGGATTTTCATCTAAGCCATGCCATGCTCTATAACTGTTAAGCATCCAGGCACATCGATCTTTCGGAAATTTAGCATAAATTTTTTCATCTCTACAAAAGTCTAAATGATTGCGCCTTTCTTTCAAAGGAGTACCGTCATCATCTTCCATAGTACGTATCCTATGATTATGTGGTTCCTTCATCCTACTAAAGTAGAGTGCTTCCTTTGTTTTATTTTTTAAATAAAATCTCATCCCCCAACAATCGTCTGGATCACTATGCGGTGCAACTTTTGCTCCTCCAATTTGATTCAGGAAGCTTATACTTTTCATTTGTTTGAATGGAAATAAATTTAGATATTCAACTAATTCTGGAAAGCGTTTATCAAATCCACATATCCAAGGCTCCTCAGTTTTATATGTATTCCACCATTTAGCCCAACTTATATGCCAACAATATCCTCCGTATAAATTTGTACTGTTAACTTTATTTTGATTGTGTTTAAGCATGTAAGATTTTTGTTCGCTATGCCATGCTACAAACTCATCCATATCAACCTCAGGTGGGCCAGGGAGGTCTAGTGGCGAGAATATTAAATTTTTCCAATCCATTTATTTCTTTCTACCAAATATTCTTATTTGTACTCTAGGTGAAAATATTTCTGTTGTACAGTGCGGCAAACTATCGTCGAAGTGCCAGCATTTATATTTTGATTCGTCTACTTCAAACATTTCATTGCCTACTCTATACTGTAAGTGGCCGCCTCCGTCAGAAACATTTAGCGTGATAGCAACACCGCCATTTTTAAAGTATAACAAATTATCTCTATGTCTAGCATCGGCATGTACTATACCTTTGCTAGGTGGAGTTTGGCCTACAAGCCTAACACAACTAATGTATTCTAAATTAAATTTATTAACAATGTCAATCAAGCTTTGTGGCGCATCATCTTTCCAAGTCCATGCAGTATCATATACATGCCATATAGGACTTCTTCCTCTAAATGTTTCCAAGTAACATGTATTTGAAGTTTCTGGTATACCCGGTATATGTGTGAAGTTATAGTTTACAAATGTTTTATATTTGTTTTCTACTAAGTTACGATTGTCATCATAATGAGTTACATCATCGTACTTTTCAAAATAACCATCTTTGTCATAATTACTTCGTCCGTCAGTGTAAATAACTGTAGCAAGAAAGCTTTCGTCAAACATATTTGTTGACATTAGATCGTTATAAAGGCTTTGTTGATCAAAGTCAACATCTATAGGTTCAAAAGCATTCATAATAATACTTATCTGGAAGTCTTTATGTCTATAAACTATCTGACACACAATAATTATTTTACTACATCTGGTCACGGAAAAGACTGGACAGTACATTTAAAATCAGTTACACAAACGCCTAATTCTTGGTTTACTGAAAGTATAAGGTCGGCACAACTAATTAAAGAATCTGCAGATAGTCCTTTAGTGCTATTATTCAGCGGTGGACTAGATAGTGAATACATGCTTAATATTTTTAGACATGCTGGAATAGATTTTAAAGTTGCAATTATTAGCTATGGTGATTATAACATACACGACAATAAGCATGCATTCGAATATTGCAAAGCACACGGTATTGAACCTATAGTTATAGATATAGATATGGATTGGTTTATAAACAGCGGGAAAATAATTGAAATAGCTAATTTAGCTAAATGCTGTGCTTACCAAATTCCTAGTATTATGCACGGAATATCACAAATAGACGGCACAGTTATAATGGCCAACGGAGAACCATATGTAAAAAACTTTGATGGAGATTGGCGCTGGGAAGAAACTGAACGTGTAAACAGCTATATGAATTGGTTTTCTTTGTTGCATCTTGAAGGCACTCCAGATTTTCTAAGATACACTCCAGAAATGACAGTAAGTTTTTTAATGGAACCTAGAGTAATACAGCTAGTAAATAATGAACATCCTGGCAAGCTTAGTACTCGTACAAGTAAACATATGATATATACCCAGCACTTAAAAATGTCTAAACGAGCAAAATTTACAGGTTGGGAAAAACTAGAAAAACTTCCAATAATGCAACATGAATTATTTAAAGAATTTGATTTATTGAAAGAAAAGTATAATGGAGTTTTTGAACTAGGTTATAACGACCTTGTTGATGAGCTGTTAAAGTACGGAACCTGAGACACCAGATCCATTTTCGTAGTTAGGATCTAATTCTGTTTTCCTTGCATGTTCTACATACGTTTCATCTCGTTCAGCAGCAAAAGTAGCAAATTCATCAAACGTTATATCTTCTACAATTGTGTCTACGTGCCCTGTTGCTGATTCTAGATAAGCACGATGAGGAGCAAAATTACTTACTGATGTTTCCGAGTCTAAAATAAACACACAATTAATATTTTCGCCTTCGTGTTCATAATTTCTAAACCAAATGTCACCGTTTTCAGTCATAGTTTTTAGGCCATTAAACATATTGGCATATGCTGTTTTGTCATTATCTAATTCATCAATAATTTCAGTAACAAATTGTGTAATACGTCTTCCATTATGCGGATATCTAATAGTGACTTTTTTCATGTTTACTCCTTATGCTAGTATTTATCAGTTAAATATATTTATGTTAAACAAATTAGGATATGAAATATTAAGTAATGCATTCGATCCAACTGCATTACTTTCTGCGAGTAATGATGTGCTAGAAAAAAGAACTCAATCGTTTATATACGAAAATGATGGAAGTATAAGAAGTGTATTCGCACCACATTGGTATAACAAGGATGTGAAAGATTTTGTATACGATAATCCAGCAATAGCTAATGTAAAAGAAGTATTAGTTGATGATATTTATGTACATCAAGTACACTTTAATTATAAGCTAGCAGGGGTCGGTGGCGAGTATGCATGGCACAGTGATTATACATATTGGCATCATTATGACGGTATGCCAAATCCAGATGCTATTAGTGTATTGTATCTTTTAGATGATATGACTAGTATAAATGGGCCACTAGAAGTATTAGAAGGTAGTCATCTGGATCCTGTTGAAGAACCACCAAAAGGCAACTGGACTATAAAGCATAATAGCACAGAGATACCTAATAATACACCGTCTAAGAACGCATATAAGCGTCATACAGTAACAGGCAAAGCTGGGGATATCATATTGATGCATGCAAATTTAAAGCATGCTAGCACGGCAAATAAGAGCCATAAAAATAGAAAAGTGCTATTTGTATGCTATAATACGGTAAAAAACGCCACGACAGGCGCCGTAAGACCTGATTATATTACACTAAAAGATTTTACGCCTGTTTAACTACGTTGATGTGTGCTAGTACGTTTTTCCACTTTAACTCGGCATCTAAGAGCCTTTTATCTGTAGTTATAGCGTAACCATTTAATCCGACTAGCATATCCAAACGTCTAAGATATTGTTGTGAATTAGGCATGGATAGTTCATTATATTCAGCACCTTCCTTCATGCTTATATTGTATTTTCCTTTTTCAAGATTGAAGTGTCTGAATACTACAGCTTTGTCTAGTTGTACTCTAAGGTCTGATTTGCATGTAATACTATCCATTACAATTCTATTGTAATCACAGTCTGCTGAATATTTTATTATAGTTTGTCCACTAGTGCTTAACCTTGGACTAAAATCTACTAGATAAGGTACTTCATCTCTAACAACAAAGTCAGCCATAAAAGGACCATTATCGTATCCTATGCTTTCGCACATTATTCTGCAATATTCTTTTATATCTGATTGTACTGGTGTGCTAGATTTACTAGGCCATGTGAATCCTGTTTCTGCTCTATATGGAAGATCACTTATTTCAATATCATATATACAGTCTAAAATAAATTTCCCATTTACTATTCTGCCCGATACACTTACTGTTGGTCCTTCTATATATTCTTGGAATATATAACCTGCATCTAAATCATTATAGTGTATGTCATCTAAAAAATAACGGTATTGACTCCAATTTTCAAGAACCTTTATACCGATGCCGCCTGTACCGTTTGCAGGTTTTGCTACTACAGGGAATGTTTTACGTAAAGATGTGTGAGTCATTGGTACTGGTATACCAATATTGTAAGCATGTGCAGTATAATTTTCTTTGTTTGATAGTATATTACATTGTTCTTTTGTGATACCGACTAGGTCGTGTATGTAAGGAAGCAACATGTCGTTATATAAGGGAAATATATAATCTATATTATTTTCATTTATAATTTTACGTAACTGATTAGCAAGGTCTGATCTATCTTTAGCTTTAATAGCATAGTGTTCTATACCGTCAGGAACACTAGGTATCATTTTATCTAGCAATGGAAATTGAGAGTTAGTATTTGCTTGCCAAGTACATAGTTTGTAATTTGTTAGTTCTTGTAGGGTATACCTTAAATTATTGCTTTGGTAATTTATAATTACTTTAGGCTCCATAAGTAATTTTATCCCTCATAATAGTATTGGTATACTTTATTTTCATAGTAATAAATCTTATAGTAGAATCATATGGTAAGGGTTTGTTGCCTAAGCAATAGTCATACAACTTATTACCAGTTAAATGGCCAGCTTTGACAAAAGCAGCATCTGTAACATTATATTTTTCTTCATATATTGAAGCATACTTCTTACCATACTTTGAAACATCTAAGCCTTGTACATTATGTGTATTTCTTTCTTTGTTTGCTCTTTCAATGTCTTCACTGCGTACCCAAAAAAATCCCCATTTGCCTCGAGACTCACATTCATTTAATTGGAATTGCATTACTTTCAAAATGTTTCTAAAATTAGCAAAATGGCTTTGGTCTTTTCTTGCCAGTAATGTATCACATAACACCCACGGCATATTTGGTAAATCTTCGCCTGCAACAATTGCTTGTATTTCTTTATTTTTTAATACAGCATAAATGTGTCTATTAGGTTCTATAAATTTTATATTTTGCCAATGAAAATCGTTCTGTAAATTATGTGATTTAATTTGGTCGTTTATAAAATTAAAGAATAAATCTTTATGATCAGGCGTTAATTTGATACATTCATCAATCATAGTTTATAGTCTTTTCAATAGTATTGTACTTATTTGTGTATATTACTGTAGCTCCATCAAATTGAAAAGAAGTAGTATAACTAAGGACTACACATGGATCTCCTATTTCGCCTAATCTTGCACCACCGCCGTTTAGTTCAAACACACCTTTGTTTCCTGGAATTACATATGTAGTCCAACGGTCACCGGTATTCATATTTACAATATCAACTTTTTGATACGGATCAAGATCAACTTTAGACATTAAATCACGACAGATAGTTACACTACCATCGTAGTCTAACGATTTATCAGTAACATGAATATTTTGAATTTTAGATTGGATATACTCTCTCATAGTACTATTGTACTATAAAAAATTTGTGTTGTCAACCTATTAGTTTAAGTCTACCCAAGCTGAGCCAGTATAGCCTTGGAATTTAGTGCCAGTACTATTAAAGATTATCATACCTGCAGCTGGTGTTGTTACAGCCGCTGACCTTGCAGTATCGTCAGCAACTACTTTAAGCTGGATTGCTCCACTAAATGATGCTACAGAATCTGTTTGTGCAATTTGTAGCACTACAGTTTGATCGCCATTTGCTGCTGAATTGTATAATTCAATATTTGTTGGTATTCTGTTTGCCTCTGGAGCTGCCGAAGCAAGGAATCTAATACCTCCTGAGGCCCTATAAGCTGTACCGTTATATCCAGCTGCTGCATATGCTCCGAGTTGATCACCCGATTGTACTGCTGTTGGTGCAGCCTTTGTACCTCTAGATCTTAATGCACCATATGTACTTCCGTAGCCTGCATCAGAAGCATGAAATGTTCTTATTGTTGTTGTACCTTGTGTGACAGCGTCATTATAAACACCAAGTGTTCTGTTGTTGCCTGTGTCTGTAACACCGCCAACTTGTGAACTTCTGCCTAATACTATCGATCCAGCAGTATTTTCAGTAGTGATTGTAAAAACATTACTTTCAGTATTTTGCTCTAAGAACATTGTATTCTTACTAGTAGCTGAAGTTAGTTTAATATTGCCAGCTAGTACGCCTAATTGTGTACTAACTTGTCCAGTAATCTTATTGTTAATACCATCTACAAGTAATGAACTATCTTCACCAAACACACTACCGCTCATAGTACCAAGTAATTGACCATTTACAGTACCGTTAAATACTGCATTAAAACTATCTAATATCTTAGACGAGTCATCAGTTGAGCTGAATATATCACCTTGTATATCACCTAACCATTGGCCTGTAGCTTTATCAAATACCTTCCTTAAACCAAGATCAAAAATGTCACCTTGGAAATTACCAATAATATCACCGGTAAACAATTTAGTAGTTGGATTATATGCTGTTGTTCCATCACCGGCTTCGATGGTCATATTTTTAACAGTGCTAGTACTTGTATCAACTAGCTGGGTGCCATCAAGTTTGTATAAATCTCCGCCATATACATCGCCCATAAGTCTATTATTATCATGATCAACTAATAAACTACTATTGTTTCCTACAATACTTAATCTAATCTGTGAGTCTTTTAATTGTTCAACTTTAAAGTTACTTCCATCATGTATCAGGATCTGACCCCAACCCGGGCCACCATCTGGATATATTACATCGTCATGATTATTTAAATTGCCTAGTGTTGCACCTGCAGGGTTTACTGCTGTCCAATAGTTGTCGCTTGAAGACCATGCTAAAACTTGCCCATCACTAATGCTACCCAGTGTAACATCATTTAAATCATTTAGTGATGATGCGCCACCGCCGCTTCCTTGTACTACAACACCGCCAGCAGTTGTACCATCACCAACATATAACGACTTTGTATCAGTTGTGTAGATAAGTTCGCCCGCTGCTGGTGTAATAAGCTGACGCTCAGCGTTGGTACCTCGTCTTAGCCTTAATGCCATGTTTATAACTCCTGAAACTTATTTCTTATTAGTATTTATACCTTTTTAAAGATAAACTATATTAACTAAGATCTCTTCATAAAGGTTTTTGTATGAGATTTTACATCATTTACAAGTGAGGGAGTATCTAACTTAAATTCTACTGTTTTAATTACATCATTAAATTCATTAAAAAACAAGTTTAGTGTTTCTTCTAAATCAATTTCAGCAGATTCTTTCTTTTTCTTATCTTCGTCTAAATCTATTTGCCATTCTTTGCCGTCTTTAAAGACTACTTGTACTTTGGATATGTATTTGATGGGTACTGCTTTGATTTCGATATGCTCAAAAACTTCAGGCCAGTAGTCGACAACTTCTGTAGGGAGTTTATTTTTAGACACTCTCTACGGTCTTTTTAGCAGTCTTCTTCTTTGTAGGAACTAGCTCTTCTGCCTGTTCTCTTAGAGCCTTTGCTTCTTTAAAAAGAGCATCTGCTTGTGACCTATATTGAGCTGCTAAATCAGCATCACTTAAAACACCATCATTGCTTGCACCTGCTGCAACCTGTTCAGCACTCAAACTTGGATCTGTAGTTTCTGTAACAACTTCTGGTCTGTTTCCAGCTTCGTCAGCTAATGCTAAATCAGCAACAGTAACACCTTTTTGTTCTGCAATAACTTCGTTAAGTTCAGCAAGGCTTATTGATGTATTATTGTTAGGAGTCATTTCCACATCAGCTGATGCAACTTTCATCATTTTGCCTGTTGCATGGAATCGTGCTAGCATATTAGAACCGTCTGGTAGTTGTGTTCTTGCCATTACAGTTGCAAATTCATCTGCTTCTTGTCCTGCTGATCCTTCAACAGTTTTAATAAGTGTGTCATGCTCTTCTGCCATTAAACTACTAGTGTCAACAATAACACTTTGATCAGGCTCTCCTGGTACTACCCTATAAGCTACAACAACTCCTCTTTGATTTTTGGCCATTCGACCTACATGTTTTAACATATTATGCTCCTTGTGGCTGTTCCTGTTGATTCTGGGAGACAGCTTCTAAAAATGCTTCTAATTTATTATAAGTTTGACCAACTGTCATCATTTCGTTAGGCTTAAATGCTCCGCGTTGACTAGCAACGTCGATTATGCTTCTTAATGCCTGAAGATCTTGTACAGTTAGATCAGGACCTGCTGGTGCTTGTTGCTGAGGTGCTTCTACAGGTTCTCCTGATAGTGCTGCCGCAACATCTGCAGAATCAACTGCGTCATTTACTTCATTCTCGCTCATAATTTCTTTCTCCTATATAATTAATTATGCGTAAATTTTTAGGTATACTTTAAATGTGGACAAGCCAACATAAAGTAACTCATTTCTTTGGTTTCTTCGAAGCCAATAGTAATTACCTGATTAACTTTGTTGTCGTTATCTAAAGTGACTTTCCTACCAATATAATAACGGTTACGAAGATTAGAGTCAATCCAATTAGATAAACTTTCTTCTATATTATAAGATGATGGTAGATTTACGTATTCAAAATAAGGAATAGGTGTTTTAACCTTCCTTATTCCAAATACATCATATGGATTTGGTTTTTTATTTTTTATCATGCAGCTTCGTCATAGTGTGCAGTAACACCAAATGGTGCCTGCAAGTTTTTATCTCTATTACTGTGTATAACAAATACTGTATCACAGTAATCCTCATCGCCCCATGAGTCCCATGCATATCCATCTGTAAACATAAGGAACTTTTTAGGTTGAATGTCATTTTCTTTCATATAAGTCCAGTTAACCATAAAGTCAGTGCCGCCTCCACCTTTTACTTCATAGTCTTCTAGACTATCTCCGCCATCTGCACTAAAGTCAGCTTCGTTATAAACTTCTGTATCGAAGCACCACAATTTAATATTGTAGTCTCTGTATTCGTCCATAATGCCTTTTACTTCGCTTAAGAAGTCTTTGGCTTGCACATCACCAATTGAACCTGACATATCAATACAAATACATAGATCAATTGTTTCTTGAAAGTTCATTCCTGGAAGTATAGCACCAGTGTGCCAACCTTTTCTGCCTGGACGACTAAAAGTGTAATCATCACGTATAGTAGACTGTATCTGCTGACGTAGTATTTCACGCCAGTTCATTTTAGGCTCTGTAAGTTCTTTAATCATACGTTCAACACCTGCAGGAACATTACCAGCACCTGCACTCTGTGCCGCGGAAATCATATTCTCTTTGATTTCGTCACGTATCTTTCTAAGCTCTTCGTCACTGTAAGTTGGACGACCTTTACCTTTTTGGGTTCCACCGTCACCGTTGGCACTAGCGCCTTGGCCTTGTTCTTCTTCACCCGGATCTTTACCCCAGTCAACGTGTTCGTCAAGTAATTCACCAAGTTGTTTTAGTTCTTCTTCGTCATATTTCTTGTGAATATCATCATATACTTCTTCAGAAGTCCAATTTTCGTATTTAAAGTCTTGATAGCAATCAATAATCTTTGGTTTCTCTCCAATACGATCACGTACTAATATATTGTTTACAATATAGTCAGCCGCGATATTATAAATTAATGCATCGCGATCTTCACGTCTAATAAGGTGATCAAAAACGCAATGTAATATTTCGTGTGCAATAACAAATTCAATTTCACGATTTGAAAGTGCATTAAAGAATTGGGTATTAAAGTATAAGTTTCTGCCATCAACTGCGGCAGTAGGGCACCAGTCATCTGCACATTGTATTCTAAGGCGTGTTGCCATGTTACCAAAAAATGGATGTCTAAGGAGTAAGCCTACACGAGCAACAATAATTCTATCTTGGACGTCTTCACGCATTGTGTCCAATTCTGCTTCAGTAAGATCTGGGTTAGGTTGCCAATGTTTTTTACCTGCAACATTATAAATTGGAGCATGTAAATTAACTAAATCGGAATAGTGTGTTTCTATTTGTGCCAGTGCGTTCATTGTGCTTATACCCTCTTTTCTAACTTTATATACTTATTATAACATCTATACATAGTTTGTCAACCGAAAAGAATGGAGGGGGCGTTAACCCCCTCCATAATTACATTAAACGCCTTGTGCGGCCTTAATGTATTTGCCATAACGCTCGTGGAATTCATCAAAACAATCCACTTCGTCTGGATCAATGGGTAATGCATACTGTGTAAGTGCGAGCTTAATGCCCATAACCACTAGTTCAGTATCGAAGTTATCCATTGCAAATCGCAGGAAGTTATTGACTTTAGAGTCGAACTTCTTATCACCTTTATCACAAGCTTCTTTCAGCTCGTAGCATAATGACACAGTGAGGGAATACATAGCACTGATTTCTTTACTGGTCATTTCAGTGACTTTGCCTGCGAGTATTTCAGTTGGATTGGGCATTTCGCTAGCTACTTTACGGTGTGCCATAAATTTAACTGCTAGTCCTTCACCAACTGCACCACTAACCAAATCGGTTAATGTGGTTTCGTCAATGTCGTCATCCAATAATTCGGATACAAACGACCATGAACGAGGTGTTGCAAACGAACGACTTGGACTTTTTGGATCAAAGTCATACAAGTCTTTCTTTGCAAATGTCAAGTAACCAACAACGTCTTGGTGCTGATTATTATTTACTGACCACTGGAACCAATCATCCCAACCAACTACAAGTTCTAAGTGGATAAATCTGTTAGCTAACGGAGCAGGCATTCTGTAAGTAACGCCCTTGTCAGCTTCTCTATTACCAGCTGCAATAATTAAAACATTGTCTGGAAGCTTGTATTGTCCAATACGTCTGTTAAGAATAAGCTGATATGCAGCCGCTTGCACACTAGGCGCAGCTGAATTCATTTCGTCTAAGAAAAGAACAACCCAATCAAATTGTGCCGCAAACTCTTCACTTGGAAGTTCTGCAGGAGGTGCCCAAACCATTGTACCTGCATTACTATCAAAATACGGAATACCTTTAATATCTGTAGGTTCCCATAGTGATAATCGAATGTCAATCAAATGACTGTTACCTAAGTCATTTGTAATTTGTCCAACAATGTCGGATTTACCAATGCCTGGAGGCCCCCATAAGAAGATTGGACGCTTCTTTTTCAAAGCGACATTAATGCTCTTCTTTGCTTTATTTGGTGTTACGGTTCTAAGTGCTGTTGCAGTTTCCATCTTGTGTTTCCCTCTTATCTGTTATCAAGTAAGTTATCAGTGCTAATTTCTAACTATACATATAGTATAGCACCTTTTAAGGAAATGTCAACCAGAAAATGCTATTTTTTTGAAAAAAGATTGGAAATATCTTGGGCAGATAGTGTATTAAAGTCGACTCCTACATTAATACGTAGACTGTTTGGATTGGATTTTTGCACACTATGCCACTCAAAATGATTAAAAATTAACCATTTATCTTCTACTAATTGTGCTTGATCTGCTACTTCTAACTTAGTTACATCAGGAATGCGATATTCGTCTACTACTTTAAAGTCTTCTGTGTTCTTCCACCATGTAGTAGTCTCTTGGTCGCCTTGTAGTAGCTTAAAAATACTTGCTTTTCGATAGTGTCCTTTGTGTGGATATAACATAGTTCCGCCTGTGCTAACTTGTAGAATTGGAACCATTTCGTCTCTACCAAGTTCTTTTAAAAATTCAGGTAGACTATCTATCAGTTCATCTGCTAGATCATCTGGTAAACTGTATTGACTAAATTCTAGTCTAGTAGCATCTGGAAACTTGCGAAGCATTAATAGCTTGCGCCGCATTAGTTCTTTGGCATCGCGTACTCCGACAATAGCTTCCATTTCTTTTATTGTACTACTGTGGCTTAGTTTCCTCCATGCAGGGTTTCGTAATATAAATTTATCAAGAGGAGTATTTTTTATTTTATTACAGATATTTGTAGAAAAATCAGTTTCAATATATTCGTAATACATTATTCTTGATCCATAAATGAATTAAATCTTATGTTAAAGCTAAGGCTTATTCGTTCGTGATCAGTTTTATTAGTAGCAGTTTGATGTTCTATCATTCCTGGCCAAAGATATAATGCACCTACTTCTGGCATAATAAGTTTATCTGGATTTATCATTGACATTACATAATTACTCTGCAACATTACATTAGGATTGCGTAAACTAAGTTCACCATCTTGATTATTTGATTGTACATAATACACGCCAGCTATATCAGCATCACCATGGGAATGAAGATGGGCATGTTGTCCTTTTTTAGTTTTAGTGAACCAACTTGCAGTAATTCTATAATTAGGATGTTTACTTAAATTGTTTGAAACTTCTGAATTAGGAAGTGTATTAAGATATTGCTTGATACAAAAGTCTAAATGTCGTAAAAAATTATTACACTCATTTTTAGTAAGAATACATTCATTAAACGGATTTTCACTTAGTTCATGTGTATTACTAGTCCAGTGTCTATTTTGTGCAAACTTTACACTATCACAAGCCTCAAATAATTCTTTCTGGACTATATCTAATCCAGAGCCTTCTAGCATTTTTCTATAAATAGGAATACCAAAGAGTTCTATAGTATGCATTATATAGCCTCCAAGCTTGGTAGTTGTCCTGTAATTTGTAATGTATAACGGTCTTTAAGACCAAGATTAGCTGCAGAATGTTCACAAAAAGCGTCAAATAAAACAAATTCTCCGCGTTTGTAATTTACAATAGCACGATGCTCGATATCAAAATAATGTCCAGGCTCCCAATCTTGAAGCACAACTACAGCTCTCCATACTTTGGATTTTTCTACATTAAATATTTTTTGGTAAGTATTAAAATGATCTGTGTGTCTTGGCATTATATCACCTGTAGACATTTTATAAAATGTAAATCCACAATTTGACAAGCCAATTTTTTCTGCTATTTTGTTAAGCCAGATATAGTTTTCTTTTACTACATGCATTGCACCAGTAAAACTAGTATGAGTATAACCTTGTCTTTTCCAATCTGTTATATCATATTCGTATGCTGAACGTTTTTCGTATGCTAAATTTTTATATTCGTTATAGACGGGAAGTTCTACTTGTCCTTGAAACCACATTATTCACCTTTCTCTGTTGATCTTGACATTGCTTTAGTAAGTCCATATTTTCTTAAATCTCCCGAAAAAAGAGTTAGTTCGACTGCTTTCTTTTCATTAGTAACTATAATAGATCGAGGACTAATGTAATATGGACAATCTATAAATTTATCTAGGAATATAATTACTTGGGTAGTTAATGGCATATCTTTTGGATAAGGAACATCGTATGTTGCTAAGTCTATTTCATTAACTACTTCAAATCCTAGATCTGTTAATCGTAAACCGCTTGCTCCTTTGTTTCTAGTGTTCTTCCACCATAGTGGCATGAACTCTTTTATTGTCAATTCGTTTGCACTTTTACCTTGTTCTTTTAAAAAGATCTTAGTATATGCTTCTTTCCAGTTCATTCTTCAATAACTACTTCGCCGTCTGTTAATCTATAAACAGCAAACTCTTCACTTGAAAACATATCGTTTAGTTTTTTAGCTAGATTATGTGCATGGCCTGGGTTGGAAAAAGAAACTTTCTTGTATTTCGGACCTGGGTAGTTAGTCAGCATGTTTGCACTTTTTAAATTAAAAGGTTTATCTTTATAAAAAACTGCCCAAATAGCTTCAGCTTCTAACACTTGATCTGACTTATAATTATCGTTATTAATATGCTCCAATATCACTGTGGGTTTTGGTCTGCTCATATGCGTATCCTCTTATTAACTACGCATATATTTATCTCTTTTAGAAGTTAAGTACCTATATATCCTCCAGCAAAGTCATAGTAAAAATATTGTGTACCTGTTCGAGGAACATTTGTTACCCATTCTCCGTTTATTATTACTCCACTTTCACTACTAGTTTTGCCATGATATTCTTCGCCAGTCATATGTATGCTATTATCTACAGTAAAGATAGGAATTTGTGAAGCTCTAGACAATAATCTAAAATGTGCATCGTGCCACCTTTCGAAGTATTCATCTTCATCGTTACCTCTATTGCCGTTTGTACTATGTATAAAGAGACCTACGCCGCCCGTTTTTTGTGCTTCATTTATAATACATTTTCCACCTAACCAACTGTGTCCCCATAGATCATTACATATTAATCCAACTATTGGTATATTACACTTTTCTGTAGTCAACCAATGAATTCGAATGCCATCCTTTTCTAAGTCATTAGGTAATGATGCATCGTGTTCGATAATATGACTTTTATTAGTTACACCAATTAATTCACCATTATTATAAAAACGTATTTGGTTCCTTCTAACTCTTCCAAAATATTCATCTTCTTGCCACATTGTTCCTAAACAAAGACCTACTTTTTTCTCTGCGGAATATTTTTCTATTTCTGTAAGGGCGGCTTGTACATCCTCAAAGTTATAATATGGCACATACCCACTAAGACTTCCTTCAGGAGTAACTAAGTAATCAACTTTATTTTCAGAAGCCCAATCAATTGCAGTTTTTATGGTGATAATATTTTTTTGTATATCTGCTCTTACTGGAATTTGTGCTCCGCCGATACGTATTGATCTTACTTCCATCCAGACCCGCCATCAAGATTTATTTCTATTTTTTCATCTGATTGGCTACTTTGTGATACTAATTTTTCCAAGTCGCCTTCTAATCTACTCATTACAATTCCTAATGTAAAAGCTAAATTTTTGGCTGTTGCAATATCTATTTTAATTTCTCTAGATTGACTAGATTCAGCACTCTTTACCTGTTGAATAAAAAGTTGTAAAGGTATTGTGTTTAATGGCTCAACGGTTTGCAATTGACAACTCCGATCTCATTTCAACATCTGTTTTAAACGGTCCTTTATATCCATATCTTTCCACAGTAACTAATTTAGGACAAAAACTTTTAACCCATCCTTTATCAAACTTAATAATATAATATCCTGCACAATACAAACTATTTGATTTTAAAGACTTTGTAAACAAAGGTAGTTTGCGTTGTACATCATACATTGTATTATGTGGTGTAACACTAGTTGGATAACCGTGTACAATTTTTTCTGATGTTGTTATAGTCTTTGGGACATCCTCGTCCCAGTGTATTGTTCCTAATTTTTTACTAATTTGCTTTGTATTGTCAAAGAAACAAGTTTCGTTATTACACGAATATAGGTATCGTTCGTCATTATAACTTAGTGTTCCAACTTTTTTACCATCATCTTCTACTATCCAAAATTTATTTTTTAAAACAGTATTTGCTTTTATTGTCATACAGGGTACCTCGCTTGTAAAGGGGTTGCATATAGCTGTGCTTGATCTGCAATACGTTGCATATCCCACTTAGCACAGAACTTCATAAGACGCATACCTACTTGTTGTACTTCTTTAGGGGTCATTGCTTCTTCTATAGTATCGTTAATAATAGTTCTAATGTTATCAGGCTGTGCAGTGAGATCGCACAATATAACATTACGTTGATAATCTTCTAGCACACGATGCTCTACACCATCATGATCAGTCCAACGTTGTAGCATCATGTTATTCCAGTTGTAGCCCTTTGTGTCTTTGTCTGCAAATGCTTCTAGTAGTCCAACTTTATTTTTAGTACCTTTCTTACGTACACCTGGATATGCACTAAACACGTTGTCGCTAGTGTCACCACGCATACATTTCTCAAATAACATAAATGCAGGCACAGGTGCAGGCTTCGGCTCTTTAGTTTTCTTATCAATAACATGTTCACCTTTGTCTGTAAAATAGCCTTCATGAGTGATAGTTGTATTACTAACACCATTGTATTGTTTACAGTTAGGAGCAATTAGTTGTGCAAAGTCACCGTCTGTACTAATGATTACATGTGTGTCTTTAGGATGTGCTTGTACCCAGCCTGCAATAAGATCATCTGCTTCTAGTTGCGGATGTTGCATAACAGTACAATTAGTTTTGTCTGTAACAAAGTCCTTAAACTCATCAAAGATCTCCCAAAACAATGTATCTTCTTCTGCTTCTTTTACTGTAAGTGCATCACGTGCTACTTGCCTATTACGTTTGTAAGGTTCGTAAAAGTCCTTACGCCAACTACGACCTTCTAAGCAAAACACAACATGATCAGCATCAAAGTCTTGCCAAGCCTTCTTAATGCTGTTAAGTGTAATATGTAGTGCCATGCCTACCTTAGTGTCAAGGTCACCACGAACTACATGTCTAGCACGAAAGAATGTATTTGCAGTGTCTACTAGTACATATGTACTCATAAGTCAATCCTTAAATAATTTATAATACTATTATAGCACCAGATCTGGCTTGCGTCAACCACTTTCGTTAGACTGTAAATCATCTTCTATATTGAAAAATTCTTCTGATATTATATTTTCGCCAACACTATAATATGGAGGCATATCGAGATATAAATCAAATGCTATACTTACCCTTGGAGTTGTTCCAGTATACTCTGGAACAGCATGTTCGACGTAACTTGGAAATAGAGTCATTCCACCTTTGAAGTTTGATACCTCTTGACCTTGCTCCATATGCTCGTAGTATGTACATGTCTCATAGTCATCCAAATGCATATTACCACTTAAATATGCACTAAACATAGCACTGTGCCTATGTTTTGTAATACGATCTCCTTTGCGTACTACATTAAACCAACTACCAATACGTAGATTATATGGTCTAGTTCCATCTTGCATAATATAGTTAAAGTATTGAAATTTAAGCCATTTTAGTAAATCTCCTATTTCAGGACATTCATCTTTAAATTCAAATGTATTAAATCGACCATGCCTAGTAGTAACATTGTTAGCGTCTAATCCTGTTCTACCATCATTACGATAAGGTAAGTCATTAATAATCTTTTTTTCTTTAGCTAAAAGGAATTCTCGAATAGTGTCTACTTTGTCGCTTTCATCCCATTGTGCAAATCCAAGAGGAGCGTTCCAAACTGGAGCATAAGGAGATATTGGATGCTCACTTTTAAGTCTAAGTATTTCCATTAGCTAACCTCAGACTTTCCATCTCCTGTTGAAACTATTTTAATATGTCCCATATCTCTATCTGTAGACTGTCCTTCTTCCTCTAACATTTGTACTACAATACTCTTAAACCAAGCATCTACTATAGCTTCATTTGTTTCGCCTTGATACCCTGCATCTAGTAGTTCTTCAATAAATTGATTGTTCCAATCTAATTCAAAGAATCCATTTTTAATATTTTCTGGATTAAGTTGTGTATCAAGAACTGCTACCCAAGCCTTACCTGCTTTAGTAGCTTCTTCTTTTTCACGTTCAAGCACTGCCCTACGTTCTTCTTCTGAAGTAGATTGCACTTGTACTTCAGGTTCGACTTTCTTTTTACCTAATGTATTGTTTACAAAGTTTGCAAACCAACTTTTATCTTTTTTCATATCCTCTCCTAAAAACCTTTCTGTCTTAGCCTTTCTATATCTATCGGTGCTTTCATAGCTTTTGATAGTTTTTCTTGTCTTTCGCGTTCGACTTTATCATGTACCCCATGCATTTCCGAATAAGGATATGTGGAGTCTTGGGGTGAAACGCCATCCTCTTTCCATACACGCCTCCGCAACTTCTTGAACATTAAGGTTGTACTCTTCCGAACGTCCGCCCAGCGGCATAAGATATACTGGACAGTCGACCCCGGCGCTACGATACTCTTCGACAGCTCTAGTAACTTCATCAAAGTCATCTTTAGTAGCAACCACAAACTTAAGATAGATATTGCTACCATCCACATTGCTATACTCACTAGCAACATCAGGCTTAATAGCAGTATCCCAAGGTTCTCCGCTAACTGATAGTTTTGGGGAACAAGACCAAGTAACTTCAAATCTGTCTTGATTGCTGAGATAGTCGCAGAAATCATCTTTGAGACGTTGCGTAGTATTTGTTTCAAATGTAACATTTTTTAAATCCTGCATGCGTGGATGTTCGAATAGCTCAATGTAAAGCCGTTGCCACGCTAACAACGGTTCACCGCCTGTCATAATTAAATGTATATCTTGTCCATTATCCATTGTCCACTTACCTTCAGGAGTAAGTGAAAGAAGATGTTCTACTACTTCATCTACTTCTTTTTGCTTATTAAAATGCTTAAACTCAGGATAGATACTTGCATAAGTATCACAGCCTGTGTGTATAATAGGCAAATCGTTAAAGTCTACAGTTGTTTTATGTACATCTTTTGCAATTAATTCTGCAACCTCTGCATTATGCTTTTTACCTGCTTTGTGTTGTTCCCAACGATCTCTTGTTTCATCTGTACCAAAATTCATACAACGAAAGTTACAACCGAAGGTACGTAGGAATACACTAGGGACTCCTACAAATCTACCTTCACCTTGTACAGAGTAAAAAGCTTCTGAGTATCTAAGCTTATTTCCCACACGCGAACTCCTGCTGAAGTTTAACATTATCGATAAACTCTTTTTTAGTTGCAGGATCGTCTTTAAATGCACCACGCAATACAGTTGTTTGTGTTAGACTACTTTTTGCTCTAATACCTCTGTTCTCACAACAACCATGTGTCGCTTGTACGTATACGCCAACGTGTTCACTACCAGTTTGCTCTTGTATTGCATTTGCAATCATAACATTAAGCTCTTCTTGTAGTGTTCCTCGCATAGCACACCATTGTGCAATACGTGTGTACTTGCTAAGACCTAATAGTTTAGGACCTGCAATAATACCAATGTATGCCACACCTTTTACTGTTTGGTGATGATGCGAACATAAACTTGTAAGTTCACTACGCACAACCAACATACCTTCATAACCACCTTCAATGTAGTTAGGAAATGCACTTGGGTTAGGCATTGTATCATAACGACCAGACATAATTTCATTAATGTACATCTTAGCCATACGCCTTGCGGTGTCTTGACTGTTAGGATCTGTTTTTGTATCAATTAACAGTGTTTGTAATACATTTTCGAAAGCAGGAACTGCTTCTTCAATTAGTTGTTGCTTGTCGCCTTCTTCAAGTACTTCACTAATGTTATCATTAGCCCAGTATCTAATACCAGCTTCTTCTAGCTTTGTTTTAATTTCTTCTACTTTGCTCACGTTTTATATCTCCGATGTTAAGGCAGTGGATTGCCATTAATAATAAAATACAATGCACAATAATATTATTATACATTGTATTTAGGTTTTTGTCAAGTATTTTATACAAAATACTTTTCTAGCATATCAATACGGTCTTGTGCGGCCGCCATTTGATCAAGCTCTTTCTGTATCGTTTCAATGATATCAGAATGTTCACCAATGCCTACAACCTTTTGCATGTAAACTTCGATGTTAGTCTTATGCAACTCTAACTCCGCCTCGGCGTGTTTGATAGCTGCATTCACCATTTGTTGCTTCAAATTATCCATACCTTTCTCCAATATTTGGTTAACTTAACTGGTAATTACCTTTTTCTGGAATAACATGTCTAACGCCACCACGTGGGTCTTTAGTGTCACCATCTCTTCTAAAAATCAAATGCACGTGGGGGTACATGCAAGTTTGCCCTGCACTCTCGCCTACATTCAACCCGACATTGTATCCAGTAATATTGTTTCTATTACTTTGCACATTGTCGTAACCCATAGTAACTGCATAATTAAAACACTTGAGGATATTCTCTTGTGTTGCTTCTCTAGGTACGATAAGAGTATGTCCTTCTGTAACCGGATAAGCATCTTTATATACTATGAAATCTCGTGTCTCCAATTCGACATCTGTCCACGGAGCTCTGTTGTCTTGTTGTGCTAATGTTAGTGTATCAGCTTTCATTCGTATTTACCTACGTTTTCCCAAGGGTAAACTAACCAAACATCTTCCTCAGCTTTGTTTACTTCGTGGGCATAAAAATTAGTATGATGGAAGTCGCTAGCTAAGTTTTCTGTAAGCACTGCAAACTTTACACTGTTGCCCCAAACACTTGCCCAAGCATTATCTTCATGGGGGAAACAACCTGACATCCAGTCATTTCTAATCCAATTAAAAGTAGCACCAGTGTCATTGATATCGTCTACAATAAGAATCTTTTTTCGTCTATCAGGATCCCATCTGCTTTTATATGTTCCTTGCTCATTATAAGGAACAATGCCAAATGCATCTTCGGCCATTGAACAGTTACTTTCTAATATGCTACCGTCACGTAGGCTAACTTTAATTGCTTCACATGGTATACCAGTCATGTTACTAATAATTGTAGCGGGAACATTGCCACCCCTTGTAATACCTACAATATAATCAGGCTTATAGTTACTTGTATACATTGTAGTTACAATTTCTGTACACATTGTTTCAACGTCTTTCCAACTATAGAAATGCTTATTGATTACCATTTAAATACTCCTCACTGTCTACCCAAGTATAACCACCGTCTGAATAAGAAGTGCCAAACTTAAAAGGCATAAAGCCCCAGCTTTTTGCTTTCTTACCCATATAAAAAAGACTCCAACAAGGTATTTCATTACCATCTTCGTCTTTAGCTAATTCTAACCAATGTAGATCATCTGAATCACGATATCTAAAATGCCCTGGTCCTCGCCATACTGACTTACTACCTACAACAGCACCTTCTCGTGATCGAATAGGTATATGCTCATAGTAACCGCCTTTAAGAATTAGTGTTGCATAAGACCATGGATGATCATGTAACACTTCTTCGTCACTCTTTAAAACTTTGTGTAGAGTAAAGTTAAAAGGAAACCATGTACGATCTTTTAAAAATAGATAGTATCTTATAAGATAAGGAATTTTACCTGCTCTATCGTAAATTACTCTTTTTCTGTTTTTGAAAAAACTAATCATTTACTTTTTTCTTCCCCATCCAATCTTGATGAACCATTTTGTAAGTAACTTTAAAATTATCAAATGCTTTGCTCAATCCTGGATACTCTGCACACATGTCTTGTATTTTATTTAAAGTAGGTAATTGGTCTACAAAATCTACTGGATCGTGTGTAGTTAAAGTAATATCATCACTACCAAATGTAATATCACCACCAGTACTGATTGTAAATGTTGATGCAGGATTACTACCAATTGTAAGTGTATCAGTTGTCCAAGAGCTCATTGTAGCAGAACTGTCGATATAACTAGTATCAATAGTATCACTTACACCAGTAAGTTTTATAGTATAATCATTATCATTTGTAAAAATATCTAACTGCTCTTTCCAATCATCGTTATTACTCACCTTTAATCTCCTCGTAAAGATCCTTGCCACTAAAAAAGTTTTTCTTAAGTTTGTTAGTTTGCTTTTGTAAAGCTGGAAGATAGTCGTCATAATTTTCCATGTACTCAATTATTTTATCTATTACGTCTTGCTTATGTAACAAATAAGTTTGAAAATCTTTAGTCCATTCACTTGGATACTTAAATGTATCTGTAGCCATTTCTGAATAGCTAAGTCTGTCTGGTACCATAGGAATTGCATCAACTACTGCGCCTTCATACCAACTAATACCTAGTGTTTCCTGTAAGTTTGCACTAAACACCATCTTAGCTTCACCAAGTAAATTATGATATTCATTCTTTGTTAGTTGTTGCTCTTGGCATACAATAAAATCATATTGTGGAAGTGACTGTCGAAGATCATTAAAGATATCAACTTGCTTTTCAGGAGCAATTCTATGTGGAAATAATATTACATCACGTTTTTCCATATGTCGATATTGCTCTAAAGAAGTACAAAGATACTCCATAGGCCATCCAACACGTACACTTTTTCTTTCAAAGTCTAATTCAGCTGATGCAAAGGCATCTTCGAACATATCAATGTGGAATTCGGTTGCAAAAAAATTATGATCATAACACTCATACATACTTGCTTCTGCAAGCCTAACCCAAGGTTTATCACCTATGAGTCTACCTAAAAAGTCTTGTGGATCATAACTACCTGCATGCCACATGCCACCAATATAAATGTCAACACCTAGTAGCTCTGCCATATAACGAAGCTGTATAACAGTAGGGTTCCAAGCGTCGGTATACAAAAAATAGTCGCCATCACTAATCTTTCCTTTGCAGAAAAGCTCACCGATTTGTTCGAGTTGCTTGCTTTTATATACATTTGTTCCTCCGAAATTAAGGAAAGCTCCAGGCGTAGTTGCCTGAGGCGTTTCCCCTCCACTTATAACTAAAACTTCTTCATTTGTAGCTCGCTTTAATTGCTTTGGAAGATGCTCCTTCCATTGTGCAGTGTAACGAGTATCAACTGCTTCGATATCTACAATATGAATTGTCATTAGTTACTTCCTTTTATTAAAGCCGGCCTTCTTAGCACGAAGCCACCCACGATACCTTTCGTAAGCTTGCCAGTTTGGATCGCTCTTTTTGTAAAGAGCTTTTTCATCAAACTTCTTTCCCTCAAAGCGGCAATAGTCGCGATAAGCGTCGAGGTCGTTGAAGATCTTTGCCACAACCGGGTTTTTAATAGACATAGTATAATTCTTCCTTTTGTCATTAACTATTTGGATAAAAAATTGAACAGCCGTTTTCGTTATCTTCACTTACTTCAATTTCGACAAAACGGCCGGGATGTCGATTTGAAATTTCTTTATATAGTTCATCTGCAATCATTTCGCAGGATTTATGATCTAGAACAAGCACTTGACCTTCAGCGGAATCACTGTATAGTCTTTCAAGCCATCGCTTGAACTGAATGAATTCAATGTCTCTATCATCGTGAAACACCTCAATACGCACCCTGAAGTGGAAAATGTGACGATGAGGATGACCAAGAAAACTAACATCATCCCACCCACCTGTTGCAAGTTTGGGATCATCTAATGCTGCCGGATAACAATGAATACCTTCCTTTGAGAATGTAACCCATATACTTCGTTGTGCATTATTTAGTGCATTTTCTTTTTGCATTTTAGCATCTTCCTCTCTCATTCGTCTACCCATGTAATCATGATAGCTTTCACGATTGACTGCATCATACGATGGGTAACCTTTTTCAAAAACTGGTGATGTGTGTTCATCTTCTACCATATTATTAGTATACTTTCATTTAATAGGTTTGTCAAGGCCATATTTGGACCAATTAGTAAATTTATTTGCATCCATCAAGTCATGAAGTCTGTGACTCCAAACACCTGGATTAGTTGCGGCAAATCCTTTGTCATCAATTTTAATCATAGTGTTGTAGTTCCATAGTTTTACATATGGAATCGGAACACGGATTTGCGGAATAAAATTGTCGTACTCTGTGAGACCGTCTTCCAAAATCTCTTCTGCACAAGTAATCGGAATATCTAAACTACACCAATAATCTTGTTTTAAGAAGTGTGTAATCATTTCTCCCCAACCAGGTCCGACCTTATTTGCTTGCACACTATGATTAGCACCAAAGAAAATATGTTTTACTTGATTATATGCCAATAGTTGTTCTTCGATATCTTTAACAGGTTGTACTCCTGTTACAAACAATGTATACATACCATATGCAGGAGTATGCTCTACTTCTGTACCAGTAAAGTATGTTACGTTATCAAACTCGCCTGCGTCATAATTTCTTTTCATGATATAGGTCCTAGGTCAACAAGTTTCTTTTCAATTCGATGTATTTCGTCTTTAAACCATAATTTTTTTGTTTTGAGTACTACAAGTTCTTGATCTGGCATTAATTTTTTATATCCTTCGATAATTTCTTTGTCCAGTGTTCTATGCTTTTTATAAAGTTCTTGTAGGTATATTGCATATTTTTCATGCTTCGCTGTGAAGTTGCTCATCCTCTAGTACCTCTAACTTTTCTTCATTAAGTTCCTGCTCTTGTTCTTCTTCAACATTATCGTCTGTGTCAAACAATGAATTAAAGTAGGTTTGTGCATTAACAGTCTTTTTACCAATAGCACCTCTAGTACCTGGTATTGACATCCAGAATTTTGAAAATTCTTCAATTACTGCATTCGCTTCGTCTCGACTGTCAGTTGCGAATATTGCTTCCACAACATCTCTAAAAAATAACCTGTCGAAACGTTCTTCAACAAGCATGTTCGGAATGATTCCATTGTCGTATTGTCTATTTGCTTCTTGTACTGCATTAATATGACTCCATACATTATGACCCATTTGGATCGCATATGAAAAACTATCCCAAGATGTTTTTCCTTCTTTACCTATTTTATTTAGATCTCCTGGACCATATATGCATATATCTTTGGCTTGTAGTTCAGCAGTAATAGGAGAATCTTTAAAGCTAGTGTGCTTACCTTCTCTTACAAATGCACTGCCAAATGGTGTAGTATCTTGTGATAATCCTTTATCATCAATACTAGGAACCATTCGATATACCCATTTCAATCTATCTTGTGTTTCGAGTTCACAATAAATCTGTCCATTAGCAGTTGCTAAGAAAGGACTTGCACAATCAAATGTAATCATAAAGTTTGGATTATGATATTTACGAACTGCTCTTTGTATATCAGTTAGTAGTGTAGCCCACTCTAGTTTTGATGTACCTAAGAAGTGCATTACATCATGTATGCCTGTTTCCAGTAGTCCGTCGAATCTCAATGCAACTAGACGTTTAAGAACCAAATGTACATCACACATGTTCTGACCACCCATTGACCACCCATTAAAATGTGTGTCTGGATATACTTTAGGATCGCAGTAGTCTTTCATTTGATTGTACCAATCATCTGCGTCTGCGTGATTTTCGCCTTGTAATACATTTAAAAATTTACAAGCACCTGTTCTGTGCTTCATAAAATAATCATTGTTAATACGTGTTGCGGCTACTGCTTCTGCATATGTTGAAATACCTGTTGCTTTTGCACCTTCTGGAGAACGTGCTACCCAAGCTGGAATATCAAGTATCATTCCATAGTCCATGTAAGCATCCATCCATTTAAGAACACCGTCACGTTTCTTTTGTGCTTTAGGACAGTTGGGATCTTTCCAGTCTCCTTCCCAAACGCCTTTACCAATTTGGAAACCGCCACTATCACCTAATAACCAAGTATTTGCTCTGTCTCTGTTTCGTACCATATCTTCTTTAGGTACAAACTTAGTTGTGTCTAAGTCGGCATGCCCTGCAGAATACAAACACCATTTGTATTGGAACATACCTTCTTGTTTATTAAGATAGTTTAAGCTTTCAACTCCATTTGGAAAGTTGCTAGGTACTCTAGCCGGATCAACATACGGACCTTTCACAGGATCAGGATGTCGCTGTTTACCAACATACGTTGCAAAGAACCCGCTAAGTGCTGGTAAAAAAGTTGCGTAATCCTGTTGTGCTTTTGTCAAGTCTGTAATCATTATTTTCCCATATTCATTGGCGAATATTGTTCGCCATTATATTGAGACCCAGTTTTATTTGGTCCAGTCTCAACACCGTTATTACATGCAAATACTACAACGCAAAGAAAAATTGCACTCCACATCAAGCCTTTCTTAGACCAAGCCATAAAGCCGTCCATAGCTTGTTCTGCTTGTTTTTGTGCTTGTTCTGCTGGAGTCATTTATTTGCTCTGTGCTGGAAGTATGTAATCATATTTTGCCAAACCACTATCTACACTAATTTGCATAGCACCTTGATCACTAATACTCATAGTAATATCACCATCTAAATTTAAGATAGCTTGCACTTGTGCAACAGGCCAACTCCATGTATGAGATAATGTACCTTCGACACCAGCTTCAAAAACAAATGTACCTGCGTGTGTACTTGCATCACCAAAGCTAAACACTAAGTCATTGTCTTTAGTTGAAACATTAAATGTAGGCTCTTCTGAGTGTGCCGCACTTTGCAATTTCATTCTACCAATTGCTGCCATACTAGGTTGAAATGTTACATTCCAAGACGCACCTTTAAATTTTACACTTTTAAGTTTTTCTTCAATGATCTGTTTATTCATAAATCGATAATCATTTTCAAAGTCACCACTTGCGTTTTCAAAGTGTATATGTGTAGGAATAACTTCACCGTTCCTATCAGCAGTTACTACATCAATTTTAGCATCTTTTTGATACTCAGGATTTTTTAAATGTAATGCTAGTTTATCTAGGTTAGGCATTCCAAATGTGCCGTTAAATTCTGACACAGCTGAGTGCGTAGTAGAATTTAAAATCACAGAACGATCTTCTGCCATACTTTCGAAAGTTGTTGCTTCGCTTTCACTGTTTACCTTTACTAAGCTTAAAAAGCCTAGTGCGTGGGTTTTAGCAACAACGTCTTGTAAAATGTCTTTCATGCGGGTTCTCCATTAGTTATATTAAGTATAATGCCTTTATCAGCGTTTGTCAAGTAGTTTTCTATACTATATTTAGGTTTAAAGCCTAAGCTTTTCATTTTTTCTGTATTAGCACATGTAAATGTCCTTTCGTTCGGGGTATTTAGACGAATAGGAGCATCAGGTGCTAAGTCACGGACTTTAATCGGGTTACCTGATCCGATGTCTAATACTCCTTTGACATGGGGTTTATTAATTAGTATTTGTATAGCATCGCAAACATCATTAATATGTATGAAGTCTCGATGATGGTTAGTTACGTATTCTAATTTATTGTTAAAAAGTTTATCAAGAAACATTCCTTTTCTTGGAGTGTCACTCCATACAGTATGAAATCTCATACCTAATGTATTTGGATAGCGTTCTGCTAATTCTTCTAGCACATATTTACTTGCCGCATAAGGATTTAAGTCTGGTTCGTATGCACTCGAACTGCTCGCATACAATATACGTGTTTCAGGATAACGCTCAAACAATCGCCTACTTGCTTCTATATTATTCTGCCAATATGCCGCAGGATCATTAATGCTTTCACGAACACCAGAACGTCCTGCTAAGTGTATAATTAAATCAAAATCTACGTTAGGTAAATCACAAGTAAGCAAGTCTTGTCCGTCTAATAAATCGATACCTACTACGTCATTGTGTAATAGTCTTTTGTGCAATCTACTACCAATAAATCCTCTATGACCTGTTAGTAGTATTTTTTGTACGGCTATCATGATGCTATTCCAGACTCTTGAAAAAATTGTAGATACTCTCTTGTTTGCTGCCAACTACTTACTGCTCTAGTGTGGTTCACAACTTGTGCTAAAGGATAATCGTTTCCGTCCTTATCCATTCTATCTCCGAAGAAATATTTAGTATCTTCGGCATCAAAGTCTTTTATAATTTGTGCTTTATCAGTGCCGATAGGTGATATATCGATACCTGTTTCTCCGCCTACTGTTGCCTTGATCTTAGGAAACAATGCATTGAATTGTCTTGCAATTATTTCACGTTCAGAAGTTAAAGAGTCATAAACTACATATTTTTCTCTTTGTTCTTTTGTTGCATTGCGACCAACAACACTAAAATTTACCATACCAGGACGATGTTCAAAATGCAATCCTGTTCGTAAGTTGAAATCACTTTCTGTGAGCTCAATACTAAGCCACTCGTGTGCATCTTCTGGTAATATCCAATCGTTAGATCTAACATTTACATCTTTTTCCCAAACATCATTACCATTGCAATTATATACACGTTTACAGCTATTATAAATTGTTTCGCCGATTTGTTCGAGCGTTTTAGGCCGATCACTGCCTGTAACAAGATAAACATCATTTGATTGGCAAAACGATTTAAACCAAACTGCAAATCGTTCATCGATTACTTGCCTGCTCGGAGTTAATGTTCCGTCAACATCAAAAATAAATTTATTTTTTACTTTTTTCACCCTTCTTTTTCCTTTTTGCATACATACCACTAGTATATTCTACTTCTTCAGATCTAGCACCATATGGATAAACTGTAATTTCGTTGCCTTTAGCTAACCATTCTTTGACTAATTTTCTGTCTGCTTCAATAGCCAATCTCTTTTCTTCTGCGTCAGTCATTTCTTCTCCGTGTCAGCTACTCGTGAACGTAAATCACTTGTGCTGAATCGGTGATCTCGTTTATTAAAATGCAAATCTATATCTCTACTACGACATATATCCTTGCCAGTAAAATCCTTATCGCGATATTCTTCTCCTAATATTCTAATGTTTATAGGATACATCTGCAAAATATCTTCTAAATCTTCTTCTGTGCCATAAGGGATAATTTCATCTACATAACCAACTGCTTTTAATTGTGTATAACGTTCTACAATAGTTTGTATTGGTGAGTTCTTTTCTTTTCTATCTACGCTAGGATCAACTTGTAACCCCACTAACAAATAGTCGCATTGCTCTTTCGCTTCACGTAGCATAATTACATGTCCTGCATGTAATAGATCAAATGTACTGCAAGTAAATCCTACTTTCATTAGTGTTTCCTTTGCCCGTCAAAGACGCAAATAAAATACATGTCTGCATCACGTGGATTTATTACTTTATGGAATACACCATCATTGATAGGTACTACATCGCCTGCTTCTACTTCGATAAATTCATTATCCAATTGCATTTGTCCTGCCCCTTCGATAAACAAATATACTTCTTCTTGTCCATCATGTTTATGTCCACTTGTTTCTTTATGTCCGTGTAATCTGGTACTGCTTAGGACTAGTGTATTACCAAAAGGATTGTCTTTAACAACATACCTATCATCTTGTTTTGCAATATAACCGCCTATGTCATCCAGATTTACTTTCATTGTCTCTCCTTTAGTTCTTTTAGTACATCCATTATTTGTTCTACTAAGTCTGCATCATCAGGCTTATCAGAATCAATTTCAATCTCTACTTTAATTTTCATTTATTCTCCAAAATCAAATAAACTGTTAAACGTATTGTTACGCTTTGTATCTTCTAACGGATAGTTTAGCACACCAATTAAGTTGTCTAGCTTATTATCAATAATAGTTTCTGCCATTGCTGCATCGTCAAATGGCAGTTCTTTGAACCAATCAGGTATATGAAGCTCATCTGTTGGATAAGCAACACTTGTATACCCTAGTGGGTTCTGTTTTAATTTACAAACAATAACTTTCATACCGTCAACAATTTCTTGCGAATACTTGTCGCCATTCATGCGTTTAAGTGTATTCCAGTTAATGCTTGCTCGTACATGACCAGGCATATTTGCCTTGCCTTGTTTTTCTTCTAGTCGCTGATAGTGACCAATTTTATTAGCACGTTTCGGCGAACCCTTTTCCCAACCAGGACGTTCACTAAACTCTTTACGGAATACAGTAATACGTTCTAGTACATCTTCTACTGGCTTGTCTGTTAGTACCATTAGTAATAGTTCACTTAAAAACTCTTGCATAAACACAGGTGTATCTGATCTACGCAAGTCTAAGCCCATAGCTTTTACTTTTCCAGCTTTGCCATCAACGTCAGTTCTAAACCCTTCGTTGTCAATTACTAGTGCTGCATAACGTTTCTTAGTAATATATAATCCGCTTTCTGCAACAATTTCTCTACCAGCTGCAATAACTTCTGCACGACTTGCTGGACAGTGAAATGCTTGGGCCATAAATTTTGTAAACGTACTATCTACAGCCTCGCTTACTTGATCATAAAGCTTAATAGCATTTTCTTTTGACCATGGAATTTTACCTGAATCAATATCAGCTTTAAGTGTTGGGTATGCACTAAAATATACAGAGTCAGTGTCACCATAAATTACTGCTTCACCTGTGTGATCATACTTACCTGCAATGACGTTGTTAGCTTCTGCACTCATATGCTTAACAATAGTTCGACCACTTAGTGTGGTTGATTGACCAATTCTTTTATCAAAAAATCTACAGCCTGGATTTAAAATAGCACCATACAAACTATTCAAGTTAATCTTCTTAACAAGTTGACGTTTGTCCCAGTATTCAATTTCAATAGAATTGCCTGCGTCTTTTGCTTTTTTAAGTTGTGCTTGTAGATCTTTACGTTCACTATACCAACGCTTTAGAAGTCCAGGAATAACACCTTCGTATTCTGTTGTAAAAATTGTGCCATTTGAACTAAGCATCCAAGGTTTATTACTATCAAAGATTACTTTGTATATTTCAGCACCACTCATTACCTTTGATTCGCCGTTCTCAAAGTCAACTGTAAGTGCAACATCTTTGCGTTGCTCCATAACAGCTTCGTATTCTTCTGTACTAAAACGCCCTTCCCAACTACCTGCAAATGACTTTTTCTTTAGACCCATATCTTCTGTTACACGAGCATCTGAAATATCAGGACGTATTTGTCCAACAATAGTTGCCGGATCCATATTCAATGCACGAATTACACTAGGATATAGACTGTTCAAGTCCATACTTGCAATCCATTTGTGCAGTCCTTTTTTCGGAAATGCCACATACGCACCTGCGGCTTGTGTGTTTTCATCATCACGTTTTGCACGATTAGGAACTTGCATGCCTCGATGATGTGCTTCGTTGACAATGGCTTGTTCTGTAACTGCTACGGCCCCCATAGTGGTTTGTAGCAAAACAGTGTTTGCATGAGCAAGTTCGTTACTAAGATCAATAAATCTTAGTTTTTTGTCCAGCTTGTCCAGTAGTGCGGTATCTTGTATGTTGTATTCGATGAACTTTCTAAAGTCATTGTTGTACAATGCGTCCAAAGTACCTTCATAAGGGACCTTGTTCTCGCCAACTTCGATTTCGCCAATGGCATCAAGTCTATATGTGTGTCTTTCTTCATATGTATATTTACGATATAAATTCAAACTATCTAAATGCACTCTGCCTATTAGGTCAAAGGTTTGTGCTATTTTACCATACTTTTCATATTCACGCTTCTTAGGAAGTTGTCCCCACAAGCAAAATCTACGTGTGTCATCTTTGCTTAGTACACGAGCAGTTCTGTTTACAGTATAAGGAATATCATAACCTTCGCTGTTCCAACCTGATAAGATATCACTATCTTCAATCAGTGTCAAGAAAGTGTCAATCATGTCACCTTCTTTTTCAAACAACATTACATTGTCGATACCTTCAAGTTCTTTTTTAGCTTCGTCCATAGTAAGTGTCTTAGGAGGAACAGCCAAGCATACCATTGTTTCTAACCATTGCAAGTATACTGAGATACTTGTAATAGGCATAAAGGGATCACTTGGATCAGCAAAGCCTCTCTCTGGATCAAAGTCAGTCTCAATATCAAAGAATGCAATGTTTAGTTTAGGTGCATCTTGATTAAGATAGTTTTCACTTAAACATTGAAATATAGGATTAATGTCGCTTTCGAATAGTTGCTTGTCTCTATTAATAGCAACTTCTTTGCGGAAGTCTTTTGTGTTTTTGCAAACAATACGACTTAGTGGGTCACCGTATATACTTTTATACTTGCCACGTTGGTCTTTGTAATAAAAAGTATACTTTACCGGATACTCTGTAAAATGTCTTTTGCCTTCTCGACGTTCAACAGCTCTAATAATATCAGAATCTCTATCGAACATTGCGTCCACGTAACTCAAATCTTTGCCTCCTCGTTGCTTGCGGCCAACGCTAACCTTACTTGCTCTTTAGTGAGCGAATCTATACTAATATATATCACTGTAACACAAACAATTGTATTAAAGCGATTGTATTCATTACAACAAACCAGCTACATAATATAATTGTAAATGCCGCTTTGCGTATAACAGTACTAATCAAACCTAGCAAACTACCTATGAGATACATAGGAATAAAAATTTCAGTTGCAGGATCGAGTACTGTAAATGTTAGTACTGCACTAGCACCTACTAGGAAAATAGTTTCAACTAATTCACAGTAGAATGCAAATGGACTTAGTCGATAACTTTCTTTGAAGTAGCCAACGATACCATTCACTTATCTTTACCCACTGTTACAACAAGTGTTTCAAGATCATCAAACGCATCGGCATGTTGTGCCCAATCGCCTTTTTGTGCAATCTTAATTGCTTTGTTAATAAGAGTAGGTTTCATGTCCAATTCTTCTGCTACTGCTTTAACAGTTTCCTTTAGACCTGTGCTTAAATCTTCAATTTCTTGTAATACTGTTACGCCTTCGTTGACAAGACGTTCTAACTTAGCTTTTTCTTCAGCGCCATAGGTGCGATCACTCATACAATTTCTCCATTAGGTGTTAGTGTAATTGTATTATTATACTACAGTTTTAAGGGGTTGTCAACTACTTTTTTGAGTTTAATGCTGCCCAGAGTTGGGACTTTATGGATTCATTAGTATCTTTATGTTTTTGTTTACGGGGAATGGTTTTTGTTTTATCTTTATGACCGCCTGCGGCACCACTTTTTCGTAGGTCATTCATATACTGAGCATTTGGATCTCTTGCTTTGATAGGTTTTTGTTTGTTCTTTTTATTTGCTGTTAATTTGTCAACAGCGCCACCAACTGCTTTGGCTGCTAATCCTCTAGCTGCCATACCTGCTATTGCTGGTAATATTTCATCTAGCTCTTGTGATATTGCTTCAATTAAAGAATCTTGATCAAAATTTAACGATTCTTTTTGACCTTGTTGCGCCTTGTATTCATCTTTATAATCTTTAGATGTCTTAGGCTTTGGCTTGGCTGTAGGTACTTTTGGCTCTTTAGCTTTATCGTATTCGTCTTTAGCAGCCTTAAACGCTGGACTTAGTTTATGAGGATCTTTATAGCCTGCTTTTGCTCCAGTTTTAAAAGAGCTGGCACCGGACTTGACTGCAGCTTTTGCCGCTTTAGCACCAGTTTTAATAGTTTTCTTAAAATTATCGAACTTTTCGCCTTCATTAAGTTGAACGCCTGCTAGTTTAGCAAAATCACTTATACTATAATCTTTATCTACTGGCATAGTGCCTTCTGGAATATCAGAAACACTTTCTTCTAAATGATTTACTGTTAAATCTTCAGATCCAACGGATGCTTTTCCTGAAGCCATTTCAGTAAGCTTGCGTATATCTTCTGCAGGATCTGCAGGATCAATTTCAAATAGTTTTTGCTGGAGAGCATGATAGTCCATTATCTCTTGCCTGAAGCTTTCGCGGCATGTACTGCTTTACGGTGTGCAGCTGATTTGAACTTTTTCTTACCTTCTAATTTTAAATGTAGTTCTTCTTTGTAAGATTCTTTCTTTTTTGATAACCGGTTCATAGCTTTTTTTGCTCTAGCCGCCTTGTCCATATGACCATGATAGAAATCTGACTTCATATCCCCAACCTCTTCAGGTGATTTTCCGCTTGTGTCTATTCCTGACTTATCGAAATTTGCAAGGTCTGATTTTTTATATTGTTTCTTGAGCTTTCGCTTCATCATCACTTTACCGGCACCTTTAAATGGACCTTCGTTAGTTGATTCATTAGTTGCATTGCAATTACAATGCTTGCATGTCGGAGGACATCCACAGTCTTCTGCTTTAACATCTGCGCCACAGCATTTGTCTGAACAGTGTGTGTCTTTTTTTGCTTCGCCTACTACAACAGCTTCGTCTGCTAGTCCACTTTCCTCATAGTCCATATGATGATAAACACTACCGAGCATGTCTGCTGCTTTGGTAATTTTGGATTGTACCCAACCTTCTAAGCCTTCTGCTTCACTTACACCTTTGAGCATGTCATGTAGCTTAATTGCATATTTGGCAGACTTATAAAGGTCAGCACGAGCCATTTGTACTTCGTGATCACGTTCGGCAATATCTGCTAATTCGCCTAATCCTTCAGTAATCTCTTTTTCTCTCATCTTACAGTTCCCGTTATTCTATATGTATTTATCGTTTAATAGCTTTGCCGCCCATAACGTTGGCCTTCATATCTAGTGCGTTTTTAGCAGTTCCGTCTGCTTTAGTAGCTTGGGGAGCCTTAGGTGCACCGTACTTACCTTTTTTAGTTTTAACAGTTGGATTTGCTACTACTGCCATACTACTTGCGTTAGTGCCGCCTGCTGTTGCTTCTTCGTCTAATATTTCGTACATTTTCATAATAATATTTATCCTTATTATTTTCTTTTGCCACGAAATCTACGTACATGACCTGTGTAGAATATCATAGTATACCAAGGATTGTGCCTATACATTTTACGAGTATATTCCCAAGCTACATTATCTTGGTCTACCCATACTACATGATAACCTCTCCATCTACGTGAAGGATACCATTCAATACTACCGCCGTCTTTAATTAATTTTTCTAGTGTCCAAAAGTAACAGTTGTTCTTGCTAGTAAATAGTCTCATAGGCCAAAACCAAAAAAAGACTGCCATAAGCAGTCCTGTGTTTAGTAACTTCATGATAAAAATTTATTCTCTTTAAGATACTGATATATCTTAAAATGTCCTTCTCTATTTGGATGGTGTCCATCTGGCCACATTATAGACTCTTTAGTATATAGTTCCCATAAATTATTTTGTGCATATATTCTTTTTACAGCTTTTTTGTTTGTGTTGTGTTTACTGATAGTACTAAGATGATGTACAAACATTACATCGTGTTGCTTACTATTAGGTACAAGTAATTCTAATATACTAGGTATTGCTATTTTAAGTTGTGTGTCTTTTAGTAAATCACTTGTTACTTTAGATAATCCTCCTATTAAATATACCTGACCAAGTATTTTATTGTTTATACGAGATATATCAGCAATAAATTCACGTAAATTATTGTTATGCATCTCAACATAATCTTGGTACGAGTAAGCTTTATCCCATATTTTGCCTCTCTCAATATTACGAAGAGTATCGGTTACTATAATAAAGGTTGCATCATATGGTTTATATGGTTTAGAATCATCTTCAACTTCTTTATCTAGTAAGTGTTTCTTTCCTTGCATTCTTATTTGATAATGTATAGTTTTGAGACTAGCCCCAGGTACAGAAACATTTTTTACCTCATGATTATCTTGTGTTAGATATTCTTCTAAACCTTTATGGGCAACAGCATCATGTCTTCCTTCTAATAGACGATTATATTCTTTCCATTCGCCGCAGCCCCAACTATCCCCTGCTAACAATATTCTCATACTAGTAATTATTATTTTTTAGAACGACCGCTCTTCATGTTGGCACACCAGTGATACATTTTACGCTTTTCACCACTTGCGCCTTTGGCACGTTTGCGTAGATCAGTTACTGAGCCTTTACAACTAGCACCAGACTTTTTAACTCTACCTGGACGACTTTTGCCTTTTTTCTTACCGTCAGCAAAGTTTTCAGTCATGCCTAGTTCTGCTCTTTTAATCCAATCACGTTCGTATTCTACTGGAATAAAGTCTTCGAGTTCTTCGTCTTTATATTCTGAACCCATCCAATCAAATACCATAGCAGGATCAAACTGCATTTTTTCACTTGCTTTGTAGTATGCTACGTAAGGATCTAAGCCGTTTTTAATTAACTTCATAGCAAGTAATCTAATGTCTAGATATTCATCTTCAATGTCTGTAAATGCACGACTTGTCTTGCCTGTAGTATTAGTTTGTTGATACTTGTCAATTGCTTTACTAGTATCCTTGCTCATATTGCCTAATGCAACCGCTGTGTCTTTAGACATGCCAACAGGACTGTTTTCTTTTAGCTCTGGATGATATTTCCAGTGAACATTTTTTGCATCTTTACTAACTGACTTACCGTCAACTTGAACTTCAATAGGATATTTCTTTTTAGGATCATTATACCAATAGTACGAATCATAACTGCCATCAGCATTACTACGTATAACAAGTCCTCTTGTATATTCGTCATCGTCTGCTTGCAAAACTATATTTTTACCATTTGGTAATTTTAAATCTGCATCAAATTTAACTTTTTTTATATCACCACTATGTGCATCTTCGTCTACGTGTGCATCATCACCCTTACTACCGGCGTCTTGTGTTTTGTAGCCTGCTTTTTTAAGGCCTTTCTTAAGGTGTTTCTTTTCTTTTTCGCCACCGAAAGGAACAACCATTACATCAGGTTCATCTCTGTTGTCGCTCTTTTTTGCGTTAGATAGATTAGAAATTGTTTTGCCTACACGTAGAAAATCGTATGCTGTGTCAGCTTTTGTAAGAAAAGTATTTTTTGGGTTTTTAAAATGATGTGCTTCAAAAACTTCTAGTATTTGTTCTAGTGTATAAGGTAACCTAGCAACATCTGCTTCTTTAATACCCAGCATTTGTAGTGCAGTATATCTATGATGTCCGTTAACAATTCTATTTTTGCTATCAACTATAATTGGATTGTACTCGCCTGCAACAATATTGTCTACTTGCTTTTTAAAGTTTTCTACTATACGTTCCTCTTGTACTGGTATAAGTTTTTTTACGTTTACTGTTTCAAGAGTATGTTTGATATTTTCAAGTTGCTTGTTTTTAATTTGTGGTAGTTCATTGCGATTGTAATTTGCTTTAAGTTTTTTTGTTTTCTTTTTAGGTTTTTTATCTAATGATAGCTTTTTTACATTCATGTATTCGCCACCAACAGGTACATCCTTTGTTGCATTTTGTTTTGTTACAATGCCAACACCGTATTCTTCAATACTGTCTTTTACTTTATTTTTTACATTTTTAGCTTTACCACGTCTGTCCGGATTAGGATCATTCTTTCTTTTTCTTTTCACAGCGTTACTTATAGCTTTTTTACCACCACTTGATCTAAGACTTGCTGCCTTAGACTTGCTTAAACATTTTGGTTTGCCTTCACCTGGTTTAGAATCTCCGCATTTTCCAATGCGTTCGCCTTTTGAATTGTAACGATCCCACCCGCCGCCGCCAGCGCCGCCTTTTTTACCTTTGCCAAACCATGCACGTAGATCTTCTTTTACTAGGATTCCATCGTTGTCCACTGTATGACCATCAGGAATTGGTTTGCATTTTTGATCTGTATTACAAAAGTATTCGCCTTCTTTGCATTGTGCTTCTGCTTCATTCTTTACACAATTAGGCACACGTTTGCCAAACATGGTTTTCATGCCCTTTTTCTTGTAGCCCTTCCAGCAACGTGTTCCTTCTTTAAAATCGTCGAACTTCATTTTTTTGACTTATTGCCCCAATTCTTTGCGCCTACTTTTCGACAGCGTACTAATGCTCCACTTGCATATGCACTTGGCCAAACTTTGTAGCGACTTTTAACTTTGTTATAGCAAGCATCTTTTTCACCTGCAGCTTCGTCAAATTCTGCTTCTGTCATAAGTTGTTGTTCTGTTACTTCATTTACTTTCATTTCACCACACCTTCTTAATATGATATTCTATTGGTTTCAAAAATTTTAATTCGTTTCTATTATTATCTAAATCTTTAAAAATAATGTGCTTTGGTGTTACCTTTACAAGTTTCTTTGCTTTGTATTTAACCTGTTTAGTAGATTCAGTTCTAGTTCCGTCAGCATGAACCAATGTATCATTAGATACTGTTAAAATTAGTTCGTATTCTTCTTTAGTAACTCTTTGCCACCAAGTTTTTAAGCTCATTACTTCCTTCCTCTAAAAGTTGCTCCTGTCATATAAGGTTTACTAAACCAAAGCTCAAACCATTCCTTATCTCCAGGCTTTATATTGTTTTTCTTTTCCTTCTTCTTTAGCTCGTTAGCAGTTTTGCTCATGTTTTCTAGTGTATATTCTGTATAGCCTTTGTATTCATTTACACCTGCTAGCTCTTTAAGTCGTTCGATATTCATTTTTTCTTCTTTAAACGTTTTCTAAGTTTATCACTTATATCTGCTGGATGATCTGGATTGTCTTTGTCTAATGAGTAATATCCTGGTCCCCTAAGTCCCTTTAATACACGCCCAATACCTTCTTGAATATCTTCATCGCTAATAGTGTAGTATCTATTATTACGTGTTTTAATTTTCTTACCACTTAGTTGTTTTAGTATGTAGCTTAACTTTTCTACATCATCCTCTTCACGAGCAAAACGTTCTATTTCTTGTTGTAAGTGATTAACTAACGCACTTTTGTCTAAAACAAGATCGCCTTCGTTAACATTATCTTCTTTAGCAAGTTTTGTTGCTGTTGCATACATTACTGCATCCGCATCTTTGCCATAACGCTTTTTGAATCCGCCTTTAGCTTTCTTCATTCCTTTGACAATACGTTCTTTTTCTTTTTCTTCGCCTTTACTAAGTTCACGCTCGGTAAGTCCCATACCCTTACGTACTGCGTCATATAATGCATTAGCTAATGACTGATCGACTACACCCTGTTTAAATGTATCAAAGTCATCTGACATCGCAGACGCCCGCATTTTGCTAGCACTCATACCTTCAGCACCATCTGCGTCAGGATCACGTTCGCCTGCACTAACAACACTAATATTATTAAAGTTATAGTCCTTGCCGTTGTATTTGGTAATAAGATTTTTAAAGTCTTCAACTCTATCACTACCTGCTACATATGTAATACTTGTGTAGCCCATTGATTCTAGCTTTTGTAGTGCTTTTATAATTGTGTTTACTTCACTATCTCCAACAGTTACATTAGGAAAAAACTTTGTTGCAAATTTTAATTTAGTTTGAAAATCTAAAGGATCTGTTTTAGGTTTTTGTGTGTGGGTTATAAAAAGGAAAGGATCGCCAGGCTGAGATGCTACAACGTCAACAAGTTTTTTATGTCCAATAGTAGGAGGATTCATTCTTCCGAATGCTAGTGATGCAGCTTTTTCAGCTTCGTATAATTCCCTGAGTAGCATTTAGTATGCTCCGCATTCAATCATTTTCATTTCTTCGCCATATACCTTGTTAATGCACTCATCTCGGTCTTCTAGCTTAAAAATTTTTTCTCTTTTACCTAGTTTAAATTTATTGCAATATAACTCCATAGCTTCGTCAACTATAGGTCCTAATAACTTTTGTGGTGCAATACTTTGTTGCCTACCATAAGCATCTTTCATTTGCATAATGCAAGGAAACATTTTCTTTCTATAAAACATAGGATCATTACGCATAAAGATAGAAAGATCGTCTACCACATCAAATGGCATACGAGCTTCTTCTGGTTTTGTAAACTCGTCTATACGCATTTTACCACTTCCTACATGACCAGTAACGTGCCTTAGTGCGTGGACCTGGATTGTCGCAGTTATGTCTTGCTCTAAAACTTCTACGTGCTTTAGGATTATTTTTTCTAATACGCATGGACTTGCCTTTTACACTTGATCCACCATGGCCAAAGTTAACTTTTTTAACATTACCAGTCTTTGGATCCTTAACGTAAACTTTAAACTTTTTTACGTCACCGGCCATTGGCTTTCCCAATTTTACTTTACGTCCTTGATACTCTGCTTCGTCCATTGGATCGTCATCTTCGTTATACCAAAGCATACCATATTCTTCATAAAACTCGTCATCGTCATCATAAGTTTCTTCGTCAATTGGGTCTGTCATATCTGTACTAATTTCGATATCAAAGTCTTCGAAGCCTGATTCAAACATATAGTTTGCTAAACGATTAGCATACTCTGTTGCTTCATCTTCGTCAAGTAATCTGTCTAAAGGTATTTCAATTACTGTTGCACCTTGCTCTGATTCATACACCTCGTTATTAGGAAGTATAGACTCGTCTAGCTTAGTTATACTCTCGTCTTTTTCCATTACTATTCTTACAAAGTGTTCCATATTATTTCCTCAATGATTCATTACTATTGAATTTACAGTTCCGTCAGTATATGTTATTTGGGCTTTTAGCCATACATAATTTCCGGTAAAATTACTAATAGTACTTCCTGTACTATTTGATAGTGTTATACTGTCAACTTGAAACCAATCACCGTCTACAGGTGTAGTAGTTAATGTAGCTTCTATTTTCATTGTTCCAGTAAATCCAGTATAATTATATTGGACAGTATGCAAGCCGTCGCTACGACCGTAATATCCGTCTCCTTTGAAATGAGAGCTTTCTACTGCTACAGAAGTACTATCTCCTGGGTGGGTGTTTGCTGATAAAATTATTTCACTATTACTGCTCATATAACTATTTATCAATAGTTGGAGGCATATGTAATAATTTGTATACACCGCGTATAGCATGTCCTATTAACATATGTACAATTGATAGCACCTTTTCATCACGTACATGTAAGTAAAACCCTCCCATATGTAGATTATCGTCAATACATTGCAATGCTTTATCACCTATCCTAGACTTATCTCTATTTGCACGTAACCAATTAGCAAAGTCAGGTGATATCTTTTCATCTTTAAGCATTATTCGAAATGGAAACTCTGGAGGGCGATCAACTATAATCGTATCATGTTCTAATAAATGTTTTCCTCTAGAATTTGGTTTCCATATATTTTCTAAAGTATATTGAATACGATTAGTAATGTTATCCAATAAATTATCATCGTTAGTATAGATAGATAAACTAGTTCCGGTTTCGACTCTAACTTTAAAATTTCCGTTTTGATTCTTTAATATTAAGTATAAGTTCTTAGCATCTAAGTAATGATTCATAGGTACTTCACGTTCTGTTCTAAAGAATGTTTGTACTAATGGCTGACCATTACGATAGTTACTAGCAAATTCGTCTAGCTTATCTCTTGTATAAGAAAGATTTTTACTTTTTTGAAGTTCGGCTCTAAAAATATGATTAAGTTCATTATTTAAGGATATTTTATAAAGATACTTTTTATAAAAAAGTTTTTTTGTTTCATGCAGATTCGGTGATTTCATCTTCTACACAATCCAACTGTATCTCTTTATCACGATAATCGATAATGAGTGAACCGCCATTTTTCAGTTTACCAAATAACATTTCTCTTGCTAGTTTACGTTTGATATCTTTATCGATTACTCTTTGTAAAGGTCTTGCACCCATTTTAGGATCAAATCCTTTATCTACTAAGTAATCTAATGTATCGTCTGTAATAGTTAGTGCAATATCTTTATCTTTAACCATGTCCTTTAGCTCAACAAGGAATTTGCCAACAATTTTCATCATTATCTCTTTGCTTAGTTTAGCAAAAGTAATTGTACCATCAAGTCTATTTCTAAATTCTGGTGCAAAGAACTGTTTAAGATCAGTGTCTTCATACTGTTGTTCTAGTTCTCTTGTAAAGCCAATTGAATTTTGTTCAGCTTTATGTGAACCTAAGTTAGTTGTTAAGATAAGTGTACAATTACGTGCATCAGCTACTTTACCATTGGATCCGGTTACTTTACCATTATCCATTAGTTGCAATAAAATTTGAGAAACATCCGGGTGTGCTTTTTCAATTTCGTCAAGTAGCAGTACACAGTTAGGTGATTCCTGTAATTTAGTAATTAGGATGCCGTTATTCTCTTCATAACCTACATATCCTGGAGGCGACCCAATAAGTTTTGCTACACTATGTCGCTCCTGGTACTCACTCATATCAAAACGTATAAGTTTAACACCAAGATTTTTTGCAAGTTGTTTTGCAGTTTCAGTTTTACCTGTGCCTGTCGGTCCCATGAATACAAACGATCCAATAGGCTTATCGTCTGCTTTCAGACCTGCTTGATTTACAAGAACTTTGTCTACAATTTGTTCAATAGCTTCGTCTTGACCATAAACAACCCCTTTAAGATTCTTCTCTAAGTTTGCAAGGCTGTCTGTTTCTTTTTCGGCAATACGCTCTGTTGGCATATCAACTATTTTAGCAAGTTCAAATTCAATATTAGTAGCTTCAACAATTTTTTCTTTGTTTTTACTATCAGTTACTTTGAATCTTGAACACGCAATGTCAATTAGATCTATTGCTTTATCAGGAAGTTTTTTATCGCTTTGATATTTTACACTTAGTTTTATGGCTGTATCAATTGCATCTTCTGTAATAGTAGTGCCATGAAACTCTTCATAATATTTTTTAATGCCTAGTAAGATTTCTTTAGTAGTTTGATTAGACGGCTCACCTATAGTTACTCTTTGAAATCTTCTCATTAATGCACGATCAGATTCAAAATATTTTCTGTATTCTTCCCATGTAGTTGAAGCAACTACTTTTAAGTCTCCCTTAGTAAGAGCAGGCTTTAGCATGTTTGCTAAATCATTTGAATTTCCACCGCCTGCAGCGCCAGCACCATTCATCATATGTGCTTCATCAACAAACATAATAGTTTTACCTTGTTTTGTTAATGCTGATAGTACTAGTTTGAATCGCTCTTCAAAATCACCTCTATACTTTGATCCTGCAAGCATAGCTCCAATGTCAAGGTTATATACTTTGTACTCTTTTAAAAAGCTAGGAACATTATCGTTTTCGATATTATATGCAAGTCCTTCAGCAATAGCAGTTTTACCAACACCAGGATCACCTACCATTAGCACATTATTTTTTTGTCTACGTCCTAATGCTAATGCTAAACTTTCTAATTCAGTTGAGCGACCTATAATAGGGTCAATTTTTTGTTTTTTTACTTCTTCGTTTAAATTAGTAGTAAATGCACGTAGAGCACGTTTTGCTTCGCTAGAAACTTCGTCCTCCTCTAACAATCCTTCTTCTATTTCATTATGTAAAAATTCTCCAAACTTGGATTTATCAATGCCGCCTTTTTCTAGATAAAATACTGAAATAGATTTTCTTTCATTAAGCATACTCAATACTACGTCAGTTAATTCAATAGTATTCCTGCCTGCAAATAAAACTTGTGTAAATGCTCTATTAAGAACTCTTTCTACAGTATGCGTTTTTTTAGGTTTAACTTTATCATTATCAGTAATAATTTCAGTCAAATTATTTTTAAGATAGTGTTCAAGATTAGATTTGATATATTCTATGTCTGCTCCAAACATGCCTACTATATTACAGAACTTTTCTTCACAAAAAATAGCATAAAGCAGATGCTCTAAAGTAACATACTCATGCATAAGCTTTTTAGCATCATTAATTGCTTTATCAAATACTAACTGTAACTCTTTACTTGGTTCGACCATACTATTTTATCTCATCTCTTAATTGTTGTATTTTATTTAACAGACTTTCGTCATTAATTTCAGGTGTTTTAACGTCAATAATAACGTGTATATTTCCCCTGCGTCTTGTATTAATATCGGGTATACCATACTCTGGAATACTGAATCTTTGTCCTGGGTTTGTGCCTTTTGGTATAGTTAATTTAACGTTTCTATTGTCTAATGTGTTTACTATTATAACACATCCTAGCAATAAGTCAAACAAATTTATGGTTTTTCTTGTAATTAAATCATTATTTCTTCGTTCCCAACCAGATACAGGCTTTACTTGTACAACAACATGTAAATTTCCTCTTCTTAGTTCTCTGTGCCTATCATCACCTAATCCTTCATATTGGATAGTATCACCATCTCTTGCACCAGGAGGAACATCTATGTTTATAGTTTCAATTCTGCCAGAACCTAGTTGTATTTGAGCGACTAAGCTTTTGCCTAATACTACATCTCGCAAATCTATTTGTGCTGCGATACGCATATCTTGATTTCTAGGTTGCTGCCTTTGTCCGAATGGACTATTGCCTGAAAACATATCAGCAAACGGTGTACCAGCAAATGGGTTGCCACCTGCAAAGTCGTTTGAATTAAAATTAAAACCCTGTGGACCAGCTTGCTGAGGATCAGCAGTTCCGTATTGATCGTACATTTGACGCTTTGATGGATCTTTTAATGTACTATATGCTTCGTTAATTTTTTTGAACGTATCTTCGTTACCACCCCGATCAGGGTGATGTTGCATGCTAGCTTTTTTGTATGCTTTTTTAAGCTCTGCGTCAGATGCTTGTTTGCTTACGCCAAGTATATTATAAAAGTCGCTCATACTACTACTTATTTGTAGTAGTATTTGCGTTAGCTAGTCACGATTCTTTTTTAGGACCGCCTGCGTTTGAGTTTACATATAAACCAAACCACGCTGCGCCAGCACCTACAACAACACTTACAAGTGCTGCTTGTTCTGCTACTGGTGCTTGTAAAGCCATGAACCAAGTTACTACTCTCCAAAGCAAGTATATGTACATTGATATAAATGCTCTTGGAAAAATTCTCCAACGACTAAAATATTCAGGAGCAATCCATAACCAACCTTCTTTAGAAACTGGTCTAGTTTTCCACCATCCATCTGAGTCAGCCGGTGCAGGAGCATCTGCTTCTAATGCTGCAATTTTATCACGCATTGCATCATATTCTGCTCTATCAACATTTACTGTGTTCTTTCCCTCTGCCATTATTTCTTTCCTCCGTTTTTAATTTTGTGAATTTCTTGTGCATTTTCTTCTATCTTAGACTCGTTATGCACAGGCTTTGTATCAAATATAACTTTTTCAAGTTTTAAAAATGGAATACGCTCATTAGGAACATATCTCCATACATAATCTCCGTCAAACTCACCAGAAGTTTTAGTTACACCGAATACTGTTTGGGTAATTCCAATCTTTACAATTAATGCACGTTCACCATCAAGTATAACTTTATCACCTTCTTGAAATTGCTTGTTCATACTGAAAGATAAACCTTTAGCAATCTTACTTGCGAAGTCTCTGAACCACAAGGTAATTACTACCATTACAAGTACACTTATAAATGGCATTATTAGTAAAGTTATATCATTTGCTAGTGTTGCTACATCCATTATTTCATTTTCCATTACCCTTACCTTTCTGTAACCTTCTGATCTCTAACTCAAGATAGTTAATTCTTTCTTCGAGCTCATCAGTCCTCTTCGCTACATTTGGATATTTTGATCTCCATGCAATATCCTCTTTATTGAGAATATCTATGCCATAGCGATCAGTTGCCCAATTCGCTATTGCTTCGTATTTTTTATAGCACCAAATGCCTGCTTTTGTATCTTTGAACCACCTGGTAGTAGCTGCTCCAAGCAGACTGCCTGCGATACTCGATACCAGCCATAACCACATTTAGTACTCCTGTTTAGTTATATGTATTTATAACTATTTGGAGTAATTATTTGAAGGGATTTAATTTATCTAACACAGATTCTTTTTTACTATTAGCATCTTGTTGCGAATCAATTTCATCTTGTGTAGATTCAATTTGTTGATTAGCACTATCTAATGCATCACTTGATGCTTCATAATATTGTCTATATGCAGCAATAATAGTCTGTTGCTGTTGCACCATTGCTCTAATTGCACTAAAGTTTGTACTTAAATTTTCATATCCTTGTCCGGATAATCCAAAGATAGCAAGTGGCTGTCCTGAAGTTTTTAATTCTGCAATAACTTCTTCAAGATTTTCTTCTGTTACAATAATCCACTTTACTTCTTTCATAGTAACTTGGTCAATTGGTGGTACAATCAAGGTAGGTTTTTCAATAGGCTTTGTACTTACTGTTATGCTCGGCGGTAAACTAGCACAACTACTCAGCAGTAGTAGGGCCAGGCCACAACCAAGGACATTCTTTGTTGAACGATGTAGCACTTTTTGCCTCCTTTTCTTTATCGTTTAATTCTGCACCGCTTAATATTTCAAAACATCTATTAGCATTAACAGTTCCTCTGTTAATTAACCTTTTAATACTCTTAGGTCTTTCTGCAGCTAATACATTTATATCATGTTCTGCTAGCTTAGTTGATAGTACATTATTTTGAGCTCTTGTAGCTTGAAACTCTGCATTAACTTCTTCTAAGTTTTTTTGTAGAGCTATATAGTTTTCTTTTTGTACTCGTAATGCTTCTTCATTTTGTTGTGCAGCTTGTTCGAACTTTAAGGCATTCAATCGATGAATTTCTGAAGTTTTTTGTAAGTTAGTTACATATGTGTAGGCTCCCCCTGCTCCTGCGAGCAGCATCAGGATGAGCACTATTTTAATTGATCCGAACATAAAGTTAGTTATCCAAAGTTAGACCATTTTGATAGCTAATTCGGTTGTCTCCGTTACTCTACGTGTCCAACCTCTACCAAAGGTTTCAAAAGTTTTTAATCTTTCGTAGTATCCTTGACGTGCTTCTTGAAAGTTTTTAACAGCACCTTCAGCACCTACTTCGTCAACGTAATTCCATACTGCTTTTAACGTATTTGGTCCAATACCACCGTCTACTGTAGTACCAATCATTTTCTGTAGGTACTTGGCTGACCGGCCTGTTCCAGCATTAACGCCAAAATCAAACACACATAAGTCTAAGCCTTTAGGTAGATCGTCGCATTTCATTCTATCCCAATAGTTTTTTCTATAGATAGGAGCAACGTCTTCGACTAATAAGTCTTTCATATTTTTATTTCCGCCCCATTCGTCGTAAACTCTTTTTGTAACACCCAAGTTAGTTTCTCCACCCGGATCTTTAGGATGGTTTACATATCCACCTTCATGATGTAGTATAGTTTCTAAACATTTATCGTAATTTTCTTTAGCCACACTGTGTCCTTTCTTTACTCATTGCAGTCACAGTCATCGCACGTAGCAACAACATCAGTTATATTACCTTCTGTATCTCGTAGAAAGTAAGTTATTTCGTATCCTTCGTGACACGGTTGGCCACAATTTCTACATCTCTTTAGTTCTTCATCGGTATATTGTTGTACCGCCATAATGCCTCCTTACACAACTACACGTTCTAATACTAATGTACTACCACTATTATCAAAAGTTAGTTTATTTCCATATTTGGTAATATTGTAATCACCTATATATTTGCTTAAAAAGATAATTTCAGCAAAATCATCTGCATTAAAAGATTCTTTAATATTTTTTATTGTTTGTACAGTAGGACCAAAATCTACAAATTTAAATTGTATAGGATCTGCGTATTTTTTCTTAATTGTAATTTTATTACCTGTCATTGCAATAGATTCTACAAAGCTTTTATTGAAAAAATCTTTATAATTGTTAAGAATGTCTTCATTCATACCTTTTTGGTCAACGCCGTATAAGTCTGGATCTAAAGGCATAACTTCTTCTAGTGCTTCCTGTGTTAACCCTTGACTGCGAAATTCTTTGTGATATCTAAATCTTAAATCTTTTACACCAGATAGATTTTCAACACCATTTGCTAGTTCCATTATATTTTCGCCAGCCTGATTATCTCTTTCTATTTCAACAAATACTTTATATGTACCATCCACTTGTTCGCCGCTAGTTTTATCTGCATCTAAAACAAAAGAATAACCTCTTTCAAAAAACCCTGCTAAGTCATCTGCTGATTCTTTAGTAACAGTACTAAAGGTAACTGTAATAATATCAGCATCGTCTCCCATTTTTGACTTATCAGAGTCGATCTCTATTACTTCACTTACTAAATCTTGTAAATCATTTTGTTGTAGTGTCATTATGTACTCTCAACTTCATCCATAGTTTCTGCTGCTACTTCCTCTGCTGGCTGAGCCACTGGTGGCGGGCTTGCGGGAATGTTTAACGGATCCATAATCGATTCGTCTCTATATCCTGTATAGATATCTGCAATTAATTTTTTAGGCATTTTAATCGTTACAATCCAGATAGGTTTTCGATCAAGTTTACCTTTCTTTGTTCCCGGGCGAATATCGTCAGGTTCTTCAATTTTTCTTGGTACAATTAAATGTGACTTTGAATAAGATACCTTGCAATCATAATCTAATAAACGCTTTCCACCTTGAGGATCTGGCATTTCGTCTTGTGGCCACATAAAACAACATGTAACCCAGTGCCTATCTATTTTAGGTCCTTCGCACAGTTCGCCTTCTTTCCAATTTTTATACACATAGATATCTAATTCATCTAATACTCTTTCAAAGTCTTTAAGAACTTGAAAAGAAGTATTTGAATCGTATATAGACTCAATGTTTTTTATAATATCTAAAACGTCTTGCATATGAATTTCCAATTATTTGCTATAGTTATTTATCGACTTTTTAGAGTTAACTTGTCTTTTTTCGGCGGATGGAAGAAAGCTAAATATTAATGTAGGGACGATAAGCCTTACGGTTTATTAGACTTACTTCTTTAATATCCCAAAGGAGGACACTTTATGGGTGCTAAACGAGCTTCTCGTAAGAGAAATCAAAATAACAACTTTTCAAATGTTGTACAACTAAACACATCATACACAAAACAAAAACAAAAACACGTTACAATACTCCCCCGAAATAGAAATCAAGAAACTTATGTTCTAAAACTGTTAGATGACACCAAGGATATAGTCTTCGGAATCGGACCAGCTGGTACAGGTAAAACACTACTAGCAGTTCAGGTCGCAGTTAAACAATTTCTCGAAGGGAAAATTGATAAAATCATTGTTACTAGACCAGCTGTGTCTGTAGACGAAGATTTAGGATTCTTACCAGGTACGCTAGAACAAAAGATGGCGCCTTGGACTAGACCTATTTTCGATGTATTGCGTGAATATTTCCAAGCAAAGGAAATTGAAGGTATGATAGAAGAAGGAATTATTGAAATTGCACCGCTTGCATATATGCGTGGGCGTACTTTCAAAAGAAGCTTTATTCTAGCAGATGAAATGCAAAACGCAACCCCTAATCAAATGAAAATGTTGCTTACTAGACTAGGTGAAGAAAGTCAAATGGCTGTTACTGGAGATTTAGCACAAGCTGATCGGAAAGCAGATAATGGATTAATTGATTTTACTAACTTACTAGCTAAAAGTAATTCAACACATTTGGACATAGTCCACTTCGCTCAAGGAGACATTGAGCGCCATAACGCTGTTAAGGAGGTGTTACAAGTTTACGGAGATGAATAAAATAATTGGGGGATTCGTCCCCCAATTATATTACTACGTAGATTAATCCGCCGACAATACTAAGCCCAATACTTACTAAAATTCCTATTAGTATTACGTCAGCTAAAAACTTTTTGCGTTCAGCTAAAGCTCTTGCAGCCTGTAAACGTCTTTGTCTTTCTTTTTGTCTTGTCCTCATCATAGATTTATACACATCACCTTGACCTGAATACACAAACAATTCTCGTAATTGTTTTTCCATGTCTTTTGTTTTATGCTCAGCTAATGCTACTTCTAGTGCATACGACTCGACAGATTGTTTGGAAAACATTTTACTGCCAATAGTAGGATTTTCAGATTCTGTTTTAGCTGTATCTATTTTATCTTTAGCATCAAAAAAGGTAGAGAACTGACTTGCTAAGTCTTGAGCTTCTCTACCAGCTTTTAACCCTTTGGATATTACATTAACGGCTTTGGAAGCTGCCGCTATCGCCAAAGATATTTCAACCATTACCTCGTTGAAAAATACATAGTGATTTCAAATCCAAGTCTTATATTTTCGTAAGTTGGTTTAGTCCACATAATTCTTCTCCTCTATAAGTTTTTCCACGTAAATGCTCCAAAGAACATTTCATCTTCTGACATTTGCCCCCAAGGTACACTTCTGCTTGGATCAGGATTCATAGGATTATCTTCTGAATTATCAAATGCTCCTTCTACATGCAACACAGTACCTGCAGGGATAAATTTAGGTTCACGCCAAGTATATGAAAGTTGCCAAGCATAGTCATATTTGGGAATATCTATTAGTTCTTCCCATGTTCCATCTGGATAATATGCTGTTGCTTTCATGCTTTTACCACGAAAATGCATATGCGGTAAAAATGTATGTAAGTTTACATTGTTTTGTACAGTTATTTCAGCTTTTTGTACAAAGTTAGGATCATAAGGAGGTATATTTGTCCAAGTGTTAGGGAATATACAAGCACAATCACCTGCCATTCTTTCTTGAGGTACTACTCCCTCATCATGAAAGTATAAACCAATCCTTGCTTTGTCTGTTCTAGCAGTTCCGTCTGGTGTATAGTGTAACTGTAGATTTACAATTGATCCTGCACGTAGTAACCCACCAGTATTTTCGTCATAGTATTCTGGATCGCCGCCAGGAACATATGCACTAATAGTTGCATAGTTCATATCTCCTTGGCCTTCGCCTTGTGCGCCTAAAAGATTCATATTTCGTTCGCCAGGTAAACTTACTGTATTAAGCATATGATGCATTACTGTAGGCTCGCTTGGTAAAAACTGTGATCCACGTAGCCAACGATCCTCTGTTAGTCCTAGGTCTGCTTGTGTGTATCTATAAGGTATTGCATTAGGTCCAAGTGTTCCTATTGCTGGTATTTCTTGTGCTGGTACCTCAATAATCATATCAGGTTCACCATGTACCCATTCTGAAGTTGAGTATACTGTTTCTGTTAGAGGATCTCTATCACCTTCTACAGGAGTACCTGCATCAATCCATTGTACAATAGTCTCTATTTCTGTATGACTTAGTGTCCTGTGGTTTATAATACGGTCTGCATACACAGGATTTATTTGTCCTGGTGGCATATGTTTAGTTTCAATAGCTTCTTTAATTGCAGGAGCAAATGCTTGTAGCATTTTATAGTTAGTCATTGCCCACGGTGCTATACCGTTTTCTCTATGACATGCTTGACACTGCTCTACAAATATAGGTGCTACGTTTTCAGCATAGTCTATATCTACATCTTCATGTGCATATGCAACAGATGTTAATAAACTACCTACTAGCAATATTAATTTTTTCATTCCTTTCTTCCTTTAGTTTCTCATATCCTTCTTCGTCTAGATGTGTAATAGCAAGCCAAGCATGTGTCATTTCATCACCTGTTCTTGATCCTCCCATTACCCACATATCAGGGTCTGGATTGTTTGGATTGTTTGCAGTATTATCGTACCACTGCTTTAATATAATAACTGCTCCTGCAGGTATTAATGGTGCTACGTCTGGTTCGTACAAATGGCTGTGATGCCATGTTGCACTCCAATTACTTACTTGGCTAATCTGTTCTGTACGTCCTGTGTTAGGATAGAATATTTCCAAACTTGCTGCGTTCATACGCAAGTGTCCGTGCGGTTGAAAACTATCTAATCTTACAGGATGATCAAAACTGTGAAACCCTTGGGTCATATGAAAACCATGCGGGGGGATAACTATATCTGCCTGATCTCCTAAGCGATATAAACTTAAATCTTGTTTGTATTTCAGTTCTTGGCTTTCCTCTTCGCTGTATAACCAAAGACCAATTTCCACTACGTTGTCTCGAATAACTGATCCTGGTGCCATTGCTCCAAGTCCACCTGGGAACATATGTATGTCCCAACGTACTTGCGAGTTCGCCGGTAGTGTACGACATACTCCTTCTGGAACAATCTCTCCCCACTTTCCCATAGCATACTCCGTGAGCATGCCTTCACGACCTCCGTCGATCACAACATTAGAGTTTGCATGATGTACAACTGATTTTGCATCACCTCTAGGCTTTACTTGGACTGCTTTTATACATCTATCTTCAGTTAGCCCTGTTGGTACTAGGTGCTTATGCCACAGATCGTTACCACTTGCTGGAATATCTATTGGAACGCTAGGAATAATTAGATTAGGTTGACCAAGGTCACCAGCAAAATTCCATTCGTCAGGGTCAGCAAGATTTGGAGGTTGGACGACTATATCGTTATCTCCATATTGGGAGCCTGAGTCAACCCAAGCTACTACAGTATCTATTTCTTTTTGTGACAGTCGCCAATCACCTTGTAGGTCTTGTATGCCTATACCGTGATCGTATGCATACGGTGGCATTTCTCTATTAGCTACTTTCATTTGTATTAAAGGTGCCCACGGACGAACTGCTTCATAGCCTACAAAACTCATAGGACCAATGCCGCCTGGACGATGACATACTACACAATTGTCGTTTATTATTTGTGCAACACTATCAGTATAAGTCTGAGCAGATAATGTCATTGGGAATAGCACAGCGAACGCTGCGATTAATTTTCTCATAGTAATTCTCCTGGAACTTACTAATATTTAAGCACATCTTTTTAAAAATGCAACCTAAATACTAGCTTTGTTACAAAAGATTACATTTAGTCTAGGTCGGAAGGAACATCAGTGTCGCGGGCGTCAACTATATAGTTGTTTTTTTCATCTGCCATAAAGAAGCGCCAGCCTTTGAATGTAAGTACTGCTGTTTTTATTAATGAATGATATCTTCGACTTGTTGTTTTACTGATATCACCTGTTCTTGCTACTACAGTTTCTCTGGGATATGGTATAACTTGAACCAAAGGAGTGCCTTGTTTGATAACAAAGTCTTTATTTGTTTTTAGCATTATGTTTATTGGAGTTTGACCTGGTCCTTTATCATGATTGATAGAACCAGGAACAGCTTCAAAGTAAGGATTTTCGTGAAAAAGCATTGGCAAGTATGTTGTACTCCATCCTTTTTTAGTATACATAATCCACGGATTATCTAATTTGACCGGAGTTTGTAAACTAAATCTTGTATTTAAAAAATCTCCCATTTGCTCTTTACTGTGATATGCGTGATTGCAATCTGGATCAGAGTATGTAACATGGGGATGGTCGTTTATTATTTTAACATCAATGTCACACCAAGCAGGTATTACAAATCCTTGTCCTATATAATGTTGCAACCCCGGACAAATTTTGACACTGTAAACATTTTGTTTTTGAAATTCTCCCTTATGTAAAACTGTAGGAAGATTTTTAAATTTTTCTGGTATAAATTCTGCCGCGGGTCTAATTGGGCTATACTTCCGTGTTGCCCAATTTTCACATTCAAATAATATAGTTGGTTCTGGTTTCTTTTTAAACATCAAAGTTCCTCAATTAGTGGAAATATCTCAGCAATAATCTTAGCACACTCTTTTGCAATATCCATATGTTCTTTTTGTGTACCATTTGCACTACGAAGATCGATATAATGTACCCAACTGCGTAATGTGCCATTCATATATAATGTAGTTTTTGTTAAACCTTCAGGCAATACTTTACGTGCTACTTCTTTGGCAATACCTGCTTTTATAGCCCAATCATATGCTCTTCCTGCTGTATAACAAACATCTTGTTGTAGTTCTTCCCAGCGATTAATAAGCTCAGGCATTCCCTCTTCACCGAGATCAATGTCAATCGAGTTTTGTCTATTCTTAGTGTCTTGCAAACGTGCTTCGCTAGTAACAAATACTTCTCCTTGTTCTTTGGGATCTGCATAACGCTGACTAAACTCTTGGAATGCAAAGCTACGATGTCTAACTATTTGATGTGCAATATCTCTAGTAGTTTCAATCTCTAAAACAGCATTTACCATTTCTAATGGTGACCAATGTTGATGTTTGATCAGGTACTTAATAAGCTTTTCACTAGTTTCACTGTTAATTTGTGCTGAAGGATTACTTACCCTAGCACAAAATGCAATTAAATCTTGAACATTTTCAAGTCCTTCGTCTAAAAATTCCTTGCTGGGTGCATTATAACTTACTAATCTAACGGCCAAAGTGCTTCTCCTTTATATGTACTATATAATTTATCAGTTTTTTATTGTTAATCGCCTTCTCCTGGCTCCTCTGAAAAATGTTCTTCAAATTTGTTTTCTACTCCATCCCAATCAGCTGCATCAGCTGGTGCTTCTTTCTTTTCTGTAATGACGGGCCATATTAAACTGTACTTAGAGTTAATTTCTAACAAATCAATTGAATGATTACTAGCTTCTGCATCTGGAATAATAGCATCTACTGGACATTCTGGCACACAAACTCCACAATCAATACATTCATCTGGATTAATAACAAGCATATTCTCACCCTCGTAAAAACAATCCACAGGACATACTTCTACGCAATCCATATGCTTGCACTTAATGCAATTTTCATTTACAAGGTAAGTCATTAATTAGTATCCCTTTACGACTTGTTCAAGCCATGTTGTTAGTATGTACTTATCCTCCTTTCCAATAGGGGGATTTCCTCTGTGAGAATGAGTCCAATCTGCCGGCCACATAAGCACTCTACCTTGCTTAGGACTAATACGTTTGTTTTGGTATAAAAATTCTGTTTCGCCTGCTTCGTCGATGTCATTTAAGTATAATTGTACAACAACTTTTCTTGGAGACCTTTCTCCAATAGACTCGTAATGCCAGTTATGAAAGCCGCCACCTGGTTTTATTTTTTTCATTTTTAAACCAGCACCTTGCATGTCCATATTAATTAATGTGCTAAATTCTTTTAAATAAATTGGAAATAATTGCTTCCATATGATTTCAAAAAAATGATCTACAAAAGAAGGATGCACATCGTGAAGTGTCTTTGGATCATCTAAAAATATTTCTTCCATATCATTGTCGTGTTTTAGTCCTCGTGTAGGAGAAATAAATCTATTGCCTTTGAGATTAAAATATTTAATTAAATCATTACAATAATTTTCATTAAATGCATTATCAAATATTCCAATAAAGCCTTCTTTTTTAAAATCCATTATAGCCTTGCCAATCTAATTAGCGTTGCTGCTAGGTTAATCTCCGGATCAGCTACTAACGTATGATCAACTAAGCCCTGTTTAATAGTTAGAACTGCTGTGTCTTGCTTTTCTTCGTCACCAAATAATTCAATATTATCATATAACCAGCGGTAAATCTCTTCCATTTCTTCTGGACGGACTGCGCCACACAATAGCTTACGTGCTTCTTGTATTTTACCAGCTTTGAACAATTCAACCATATCAAGCTTCCAATCTGCTTCGCCTGTGTCGCCTTCATTGGGTTTTAGTAAACTGTTGTCTTGCACATTCATTTGTACTGTATTAATACACTTACGTAAATCAGGATATGTTGCTTTTACATAGGTATCGAGCGTATCCAGATCAGGAGTAACACCTTCGGTAATAAGGATTTCAGCAACTCTAGCTGTGAATTCAGTTTGGTCAATTTTAGCAATGTGGAAACCTTGGCACCTACTATGCAAAGCGGGTATAACACGATTTGGATAGTTACAAGTAAGAATGAAACGAGCAGTAGTATGATACTCTTCCATAACACCACGCAATGCCGCTTGAGCGTTGGGAGATAAGTAATCAGCTTCATCTAATAATACAACCTTAAAGTCCCCAAATGGGATCATTTGTACAAAGTTTACAATTTTATCACGTACATCATCTACAGAATTTGTACGTGATGCGTTTATTTCTAATATATCTAAATCATTTATTTCAAGTTCGTTAAACAATAGTTTTGCAAGTGTAGTTTTACCAATACCTGCATTACCGCTAAACAACAAATGCGGAATAGTCTTTTCTTTAATCCAAGTTTTTACTTGTGATCGTTGTGCTTCATCACGAAACACATAACCATCAACTGTTTTCGGTCTATATTTTTCTACCCATAAATCTTTCAACGTTGCACTCCTAGTTCTTTGTATGCTACTTGTACTGATTTAGCCTGAAAGTATGCATCTGCTAGTGCATTGTGGAGATCACTTTGCATTGCTTTACGCGGATCTACTTTACAACAACTAAACAGTGTGCGACTATCTTTGACTTGCCAAAATTGCCATGGAATAGGACGACTCCAATTTCTATATAGGTCTTCTAAAATTGTAATATCAAATCCATAGCCATGACCCCAAATAGTGTCAACACCAACTAACCATTTTGTTAGCTGATCTAACATTGTATCTACATCCATGCGTCCTGCTTCGGAGAATGCTTCTTCCATTGCTTTAGGATCTTGTTTACTCCACCATTCAATCGTGCTATCACTAGCAGTCCTGCCAGCACTATCTTGCTGATCAATATCAGGTTTAATGTATAGTTCAGAATGAGGTTCGTCACTAGTAAGTGCATTAAATTTTACAGCACCTAAACTAAGTATTTGGCAACTTGGTTTAGTATCTAGTGTTTCTAGATCAATCATTGCATGTATAGCCATTATTTAATTTTCCTATTTTCTTGCCCAATACCAGATAATATAAGAAGTATGTATAAGATAGGCCACCACCATCCTGTTAAATAATCAGTTAAATGAAGTGTCATTAATACAACGCCTGTTAGGCCAGTTGTACCTAAGCCACTAAGTTGTGTAGGTAATTTCATACAAACTCCTCATTAATATTATTATTATAACTTATAATGCGGAGTTTGTCAAGCGGTTTTATTACAAATCGCCTTCTTTTCTATTTTCAGAATAATATGCATCGAAGTCACCACCTGGATATCGTGCTTTTAGCTTGTCAATATTCATTTGGATTACTTCGTTTGGATCAATATTAAGAGCCATACAGCCTTGCATCCAGTACCACATAACATCACCTAGCTCACGTTGCATGTGCCAAATGTTATCTTCGTCAAGTGGTTTACCTTGAAATACAATTTTTTTGATAACTTCGGTAAATTCTCCAGCTTCTGCACTAAGTCCTAAACATGCTGTTAATAGCCTTGGCATATTGACAGTACGCTCATTTTGTAGCTCAGTCCACCGAGTGGAAAAGTCGTTATTATTTTTACTTTCGTTGCTAGTTACTGCATCAACGAATTCTTGATACTTGTTAAGATCAATATTTTTCAAAGGAGCCTCTTTCTATTAAGCTGTTACGAATGCTGATGGATCAATAGTTGCATGCTGACCATCTGTAAATTCCTGTCCGATTTGTAAATCGTTTGGTTTCTCTTTACTATAAGCTAAGATACTTTCTAGCTCAACTTTACGCATTTCAATTTCACCATCGGCTTCTGTTTCGAGTTTTAATCCTCTAGTCCATCTACCATGTGATATTAAAATCCAATCTCCTACTTCATAAGGGTCTTTATTATGTGGACCTTTAGAATAAACTTTACCCCAGCGAGGATAAATTCCTCTTGTGTCGCCGTCATCGCTACTAATTATAAGTCCTGCGGCAGTAGTTTGCTCGCCAAAATGCATCTCAGTTACTAATACATCTTCGCCTTTAGCTCGTGGTGTACCTTTAATTGCATTATAGTTTTGCGCCATTATTAGCTTCCTTTTTGTACAAAGTTACCGTCTGCATCTTCAACCCATTCGTCTTCAGCCGCTGCTTCTTCCATCATTTCGGCTTCTTCAGTTGTAAGATCAGCTACTTCAATTGCAGGTTCGTCTTTTACTTTTACTTTACGCTTAGTTTTTTTAACAGCTGCTTCTGTTTCAGCTACATCTTGTTCTACAACTGTATTTTCAGGAGCCGGAGCATGAGCTGCTGTGCCTGCTTGTGCATAATGATCAGCTACAATTTCTTCTCTTTTACGAAGAATTTTTCCACCTGGTCCTAACTCGTCGCCTCGAGCGTTTACTCGAGCGTTACCCATAGCTGGGGTTAATTCATTACGTTTACGAAGTAAGTCCATATCTACAACTTTACCACGTAAACTTCGGATTTGTTTTTTTCCACCTGTTACTTTTGACATATTAATTGCCTCCTAATGTTATATACATACTTATCTCATGAACTCATTGAAGTCCAGGCCATACTGGATTGAGTCTACTTTATGTACGCCTATTAAATATAAAATATAGCTTGCTACACTAGATCCACGTCCTACACCCCACACAATGTCATTCTCACGCATAAAGTCTACAAGATATACCATGTAACATAAAAGATCTAGCATACCACGTTTGCTATATTCTTTAAATTCTAGTTCAACTCTATCTAAAGAGATGTTGTCTGGACATCTTTGTTCTAAGTATCTGTAAACATCCATATTTTTATATTCATCTGGCATAAACCATTCACTTTGTAATACGCCGTCAAAGTCTTTTTTCTCTACTTCTAATGGAATATACTTAGTTAGCTTTGACAACCCTTGTTCTTCTGCAGCTTTATTAAATAAATTAACATCGTCACTTTCATCACACAAAACAACATGGCATTTATCCACATTACCTGTGTAAATCATATCGATAAGATCCTTGTTAGAGAATCTTGGAATACCTAGTTCGTCTGTTTTCATAAGCATATAGTATATTTTAACTGATATTAATCAAATTGTCAAGAGAATTTTCGTCGTTATCTTGATTTTGTTGGCGTTTTAATTCTTTTATTCTTCTATCTTGTAGTTCGAGTTTGTATATGTCAAGTACATTTGCGATCTGTACTTGAACTTGAGGATTTCTAGTGAGAAAATATTTACGTTGTAAATCAGCTATTTTATCTTCTAACTCTTGTAGCGTAAAATGATCTAAGCTATCTATTAGAGGATTTATCATTTTTTAAGTATATTGGCCCAAGTATTGTGCAAACACTGTAACACCGGTATTGTATGTCCAAAATTTCACAACAACTGGATTTTCAGAACTATCTATAGTCAATGTAGGCGTACCTGCTTGCCTAGGATAGTTTGTATCATACTTAATTGGACCAGCTGTATTAGTAAAGAAACAAGTTTTTGCAGTATCATTGCCTAAGAAGTGAGCAGTCATTTCAGCATACCCTTGCGTATCGGGCCAATCTGCAAGAGCAAAAGAAATGCTTGCTGTACCTACTGGTAAATTTACATTCATAGTTTGATAATGTCCATTTAAAAAACTAATGTTTTGTCCTGTAAGGACTGTTCCTACATTATGGTATTGATGTGTTGTCAATTGCATATTTGCAGCACTAATATTTGTACCATTAAAATTGTTAGATGCATTTAGTTTTGCAGTGGTACTCTGTAATGTTGATATTTCTGAACCTGCTGTAGATAATCCTGTTTTGATTATTGAAAAATTATCACGAAATCCTTGTGTGTCGTTATCAACGCCTGCAACAGGATATGTTGCATCAATTGTATCACTTATAATATTACTGGCCATTTTATTTCCTCTACTGTATTATTTATCGCTACTAGACATTATATTGATAATTTGCGAACAAAATATAAGTCTCATTTTCAGTGTCTTGCGTATTCTTTACTATATATCTGTCAATGTCAAAACTAATAGATTTGGGGTCAAAGCCACTTGCTGTAATATTTCTCATAATATCATCTGCTTGCCCTGGTTTACAATAACAAATTGGTATTGCTGTAACATAATCTAATTCTTGAAGTCCTTGTTGAGGTGTTCGCATCCATAAAGGCAAATAATCTCTATCGCTAGCACCAATGACACTAATATTATCACGCATATTATCTATATTTGATATATATCTCTTATTATCTAGTCCTTGACTAATTTTGACTGCGTCACTATCAATAGTAATAGGATTAGTTTTTGGTCTTAATCTTAATGGTTCTGAATCTGTAAGCTCTAATGTAACTATAGTTGTACCACCATCTTTAAGTGTAACTTCAAAATCATTATTATCTGTACTAACAAATTGATTTTCACTACTATCGCTACTATCTCTAGTTTGTACTATTAATGTATCTTCTAATTCTTCAAATATAAATTTAGTAACGCTCCGTGTGTATACTGGTACTGCGTTATAACCTGATCTAAATCTTCCTTCATCGTCTTTAGGACTATATGCTATACTGTCTACTGTAATTTCATTCTTTGTAATAATCTCAAAGTTTGATTTAGTTTTTCCTTTTTTAGCATTGGCAGGATCAATAACTTCTATATAAATTACTTCGTAAATATCTTTTGCTGTTGAACCTATTCCTGTTGTAGCCTTAGCTGTTTTAAAATCTCCTAGTATATAATTCTTTCTTTTATGATTTTTAGCAGATGCTGCAACAAAATTTTCTATGTTCTTTGCTTCAATACCGGCATATACCAGCATTTCTAATTGTGTTTTAGTACCATATGTAGGATCTTCTGCACGATACATTTTATCAGGTTCAAAAATTGTTATGTCTGATATAAAGTTCGCATATGATGTTCTCTGGTCGTCTTTTAACAACGGACGCATATAGATATCAGTATATTTCTTTGTATCAGGATCTGCTACAGTTAGTGTAAACTCATTTTCTATTTCAGTATATTGGAATCTATCCTTTGCAGCAACTGTAAATTTATAAGTTCTATCAAAAGTTGTGTCTCCTGGCAAAACACCGTCCCATGATACGTTTTTGTTTTCAAAAATTGTCAACCCTGGACCAGACGGAGTTTGGAATTGTCTTGCTTTACCTATCAATTCTCCATCAAGTTCCAATGAAAGCCCAAACGGCAATTTGCCTGCCTTAACATAATATACCATTTTAGAATCAGGAACGGTTGTTTCAGCTTCAATATTTAAATTAGTAATTTTATTAGCTTGTATAGTTCCTAAGTTTGAATTTGTTATCCATTTAATAGAGCTATCTATTTCTCCTATCATCCTGATAGTAAATGTTTTCTTAGTGCTTGGAATATCTTTTGAATTTGCAACAATAATATTTTCAGAAAATCCGTTTCCTTTAAACAAACCTATACCATAGTTGTTACCTTGGGTAAGTTGCGTTGTAAGATTAACATCGAATCCTAATCTATCTTCGTTATCTCTTAGCAAGTTTACCTTTAATTGTGTACTATCATCTGTTGCAAAATGTGATTTAATATTGCTTAAAATTCTACTTGTAGCTGTGCTTGGTATATGAATTCTCCAACGTGTAGCTTCATCATTCATAACTTGTACGTGTGCAGGGCCTTTATACGTATTTTCTAACACTTGTTTAGTTGCTAATACTCTATCTGCAAGAGTCATACCAGCTACAGTTTCTGCAATTTCAGTCCATTTACTTGCTTCAAATGTAATTTGTGCTATGTTATTTACAGTGGTTCCTGATGCTTGTATAGTATGGGCTGTTACGCATTTGTAAATTTTTCCATCTCCACCGGTTGATGCAGTGTTTATAACCATATCTCCTATAAAGAAGTTCTCACCAATTTCGATGTTACGTGGAATGCCTACTGGGTATATTTCATCATTAGCTGGGGATTGTTGCACAATTTCATATTCAATATAAGGAACTATGCTTGTAATTTTATATGCTTCTGTTTCGGAAAATTTTAATATTCTATTAGCATATGAATCTTTTTGGGATTCGTTTAGCCTATTTACATATGCAAACGACTGTCCTACTATAGCGGTCCTACTAGGTATCAAGTTTATACTAGGTGCAATTGTTTGATCAACAAAGATAATATCGTAATCTGGATTGTTATCATCAACGTTTGTAACTCTTACTAACTGGTTACCTAATAAAATATCTCTACCATTTAATTCAAATAAATCATTTACACCATCAAGTGCTCCAGTAAGATCAATTTTATTAATTTTAAAACTACTTTTGCCCATTAATGTGTCTTCAAAATAATTGGCTACAATGTCAACGCTTTCTAAGTCTGTTGTCATTCTTGTTGCTTTAACAGTAAACTTATAATCTTTGGTAATTTCCTGTTGACCTGGAACAGCTCCGACTAGCTCTCCTAGTCTTGAATCAAGTTTAAGTCCGGGAGGCAATATACTTTTTGTATTGTCATCATTTACGTCTTCAAGTGTAAAAAGCATTACTCCTTCTAAGGTAGGATTATCTACTACGTCTAAATATATAGTTTGATAATTTCCTGCTCTTCTTATCCCAAGATTACCAGGAGTAATCCAATTAGGTTGTCTAACATTTGTGTTATCTGCTTTGAATACTCCACTGCTTGCAGTTAATTGTGTATTATCAGCTTTTAGATAATCGTCACCTACTACATAAATTTGGAATTCTCTTTTTACAAACGATTCACCGTCAGTAACTGTAACTCTAAAAGGATAATATCTATTTAATTTTCTTGGATTTGACGTAGGTTCATTATAATCATATGTGTTTGTATCATAGAAGAAGCTAGAAAATCCATTTGAGCTTACAGTGCCGTAATCTAATGGTAACGTCCCATACCCATAATCATCCTGATCATATCCTCCGCCTTCAAATCGTTTATCTAAAGATAAAAGAGGATCAGTAATACCTGTTAGAAGTCCGCTTTCCGACATAGTTATTCCAGGAGGCAAAGATCCATCGCCGTCTGCAATAAAGAAACTTAACTCATCTCCTGCTGGTAAATCTGTATCAGTTGCAGACAATTGAAAGTTTATTCTTGCACTATCTAATATATAATATGTATTGTTAGGACCTACTGCTAGATCACCCTCTGGTGTATTCCATACAGGATCATCAGGACCTGTTACTGCAAATTCAATAGTTCTATCTTCCCATAGTCCATTAAACATTGCTCTTATTGTTGCAGAAAATACTTTGTCATATGCTACTTCATAAACTGTGCCTACTACACTTGTACCTTCTATTCTAGTACCATTTGGTAAACTACCGCTTATTACTTCTAAACTAGGAGTCACGCCGTTAGCTAATGGCATTTTAATATCAACAACACTACGTTCGATTAAGTTTGAAATTTTTGTACCTGTAGGCACATTCCATAATGCACTTTGAATTAATGCAGCATCTAATGTTACTTGATCTACATCTTGTATAAGTAATCTACGCTGTTTTGTTTCACTACCAAAGATATAAGGATAAGCAGGTTTGGATGAAGATATTCCTACATCAACTGTTGCTTCCTCAAAGGTTAAAAAGTAAGCATATGTGCCTTCTGGAAAATCTGGAGTTACGGTATATCTACCATTGTATCTATCAAGAGTTCCATGACCATCTTTGAACTCAAAATCTTGTATAAATGAACCTGCATCAAGTGTAATAGTACCTAAGTTCGGAATTTCAACAGTTTTGTCATATCTACAATCTCTAGGACGATGGTTATCATTAGGAAATACTTTGTAACTCGATGTCATTTGTATTACAGGAGTATTAATATCTGTACCAAGAGTATATCCGTAAGGGCCATAAATTGGATAACCATCAAAACAATATCCTACAATCTTACTATGCCCATCAGCATGTCTAAACCTATCACTATTAAAGTTTGTTAGATTATAATATGAATTAGTACCGTATAACTTAGCCGTGTCCCATGCATTATATAAAAACGAACCGTTGCGATAATGGTAACTGCCATCTCTTTCAGGATGCCCGCCGGCTTGGTCTGTACCGTATACTTGTCCTAAGTGTGATACGTTGTAATTGAATCCAATAGGAGGAAATTCATTAGTATTTGGTAAAGAATGATCTCCTGCACTTGGACCAGTTGCTAGTACGCCGTTTGCAAAAATTCCCATGCCTCCTAATTCTGTAGGTTGTGGGCTTGCAGTATTTTCGCCTGCTCTATTTTTAAATTTAAAGTTATATGTTTGATCTTTTATAACAAATGAATTAACTCCAAATCCCCTGTTTACTGTATTAGTAAATTCCTGTCCTGCTAGTGCAGGAAAAGGATCACCATCACTAGTAGCTGTTACCAATTGCCCATCAAATGTAAACTTTGTAGCACTAGGATAAGTTCCGCTTGTATCTAAAATATCTAGTTTATTAGGATGCCATTTTGTTGTAGGAATTATACTAGGTTGATCAGGTTGATTAGCATGAATAAATGTAAAGTTATTATTTACAAGAGTTTTAACTGAGTCAGTTACAGTATGCCCCTCAGGATACTTATAGTGTAAGACATCACCATGTGGAGTATCATATGTATACTTAAATGTTCCTCCAATATCAGACGCTCCTACATTATCTGCTATCTGTGTTGGTAAAATATAACCTTGACCTTTTGCTATAGCAAACGCATTTGCTTGTGCTGATAAGAATGTATAACCGAAACTATGAAATCCACCATTATATGGAATAGTAGAATCGTTTACTCCGTGAAACGTTATAACCTTTCTTGGTCTAAATGGTATTTTAATAGTAGGGTAGTTGCTGTTATTAATTCCTGTGCTGCTTTCTATAGACGGAATATAAAAATTATCATCTCTATATGCAAAAGATCCCATTTGGCTTGCAATAGCAACAATTTGATCTACACCTTGTTCGTCTAATTGAACATAAGCTCGTTGAGCTAAAGCTGCGCCGTTACTAAATCCTAATATTCTTATTTTTTGCCCGTCAACATTATTATAAGATTTAAGTTTAGTACATAAATCTTGTAACATAGATACATCAGGCGCTTTGCTTGCTTCTGTGGCTATATTCCAACTATTTTGATAACCTGTTGGAGCTATTAAAATATGATCCGGAAGTATTGAATTCCATTCATTAAGAATGCTTTCACCATTACTGCCTAATCCGTGTAGTAAGATAGCTACAGGAATTCTTTTATTATCCAAAGAATTTATATTTGGTACTCTAACTGCTATTGGATACGTAAATCCGTTAGGTTGCTGGAACCATGATTTTGTTATGGTAATATTAGTACTGGTTAGTAGTTTGGCCATATTTAATTCCTTACGAAGTATTTATCGGAATTATTTTATACAGCAATAGCGCCAAAGTCTACAATCGTGTTTGTTGGTGAAGTTATAGTACCCATATCTTGATCAGTTTCATTTACTATAAAATCAATCATGTTATTAACTGTTGCGTTAATACCACCAAAGTCCATATTTTCAAAATGATTAACAAGTACAGCTGGGTCTTTACCATTTATTAATCCAGTTACATTACCTGTTAAATTACCTGTAAATCCTGTTGATGTAATAGCACCAGCATTTGCAATATTAAATCCGCCTGCGTCTAAGTTACCGCCTAGTACAGGAGTTGTATCATCTGATAATTCAGATGGATCTGATTTGTTTGCAAGCTCTACCCAAACACCGCCGTGACTATAATATGCTCCGCCGGCACTATGAACATGCACAAACATTCCGTGATACGTACTTGCACTAGGCAAGTCTGCTAACGTAGCATACACATTATTATATTTTATCCTAGCATCAGCAAAGTCATATTCTTTTGTAACGTAATTATCGCCTGTTACGGCAGTCTGTGTAAGGTCATAAACTTTATCGTTAGCAATAGTAATGTTGTCGTCTGTGGCAGTAAGTGTAAGGCCTGCGCCTCCTATTATTTTCTTAAACTTTAAATCGTAATTAACTTTTTCTTTAAACAATCCTTCGCCAGTAGCACCAAGATTACTTACCGTAGTTTGCTCATCATCACGTAGATCTAATTCATTAAAGTTAGCATTTACTTTTACAAATGCTTCTCGCAAATCATCACCAGTTCCGTCATTTGCTGTATTACCTAAATTTACTAGTTGTATTGCCATCGATTTTTCCTTGTTATACTATTTATGTTGATATGCCTGCTGGAACACTAGTAGTAAAAGTATTTGGATTAGCAAAAGGAGTATATATAATCCTATTTGTATTTGCGTTCGGAGCATATCCTGATGCAGCACTTGCTGTATGTATAGCAGTTAGTATAGTTTGAGAAGGTTTAACAAGAACCTTCTTGCCATAATCGTTATATAATGCATATCCTAAAGAGTTATTAGTTTGTATTCCTGCTTGTGTCCTGCTATTGTCGTTCCATTCAGGACTTAGAGATCCGCCATCTACAAAAACACTAAAGTATTCCCACATTCCTAATGTTAGCAAATAATAATATTCACGCATTATCAAAGCTCTAACATCAGCATCAGTTCCTGGCCATGTTCCATAACCGCTTGGATCAAATACATTATTAGTAATAGCTTGAGCACAGGCATCATACAAGGCACTGGTTTGATTGTTTTGTGCAAATTGTGTAGGATATGCAGATGGCAATCCATATACAGTAAGTGTGTGTAGTGCATGTTCCATAATTTCTATAATTTGATTGTTTGCACTATATGATCCACCGGTATCATCATATTCCCAAATAAAATCTACATTCTGAAACGTGTTCCTAATAATATCTAATCCAGGATAGTAATCATTTGAATCGTCTGCTAGTATACTAGGACTGTAACTTCCTCCTGAAGTATGACCAATAAATTGTCCTACATTATATTGCTTCATTCCTGCTATAGCTGCAGCTTGTGCAGTAGCATCAATATCTGCTCCTGTAGGATCTAACATTAATTCATAGTGTCTTGCAACTTTTTGTATAAATGAATCTGATACTGCTGTTGCTCCGCCTTTTGCTCCCCAAGCTAAAAGTCTTACTCCACGCACATCTAAATGTTTTGATAAAGGAGACATTTCTGTACTTGTTATAACTGCTTTAGATTGATAATCTGTCGTACCGGCACAGTTGATACTATCGTAGTCATCCCAATTATCCTTTGTACCTTGATACATCATATTCTTTGTTGCGTTATTGTGTGTCCATTCTTTTAGTCCTGCTGGAGTCATTCCTGGACTAGATTCTAGTACTGTTGCAAGCATTCCACACACATTAGGAGATGCCATGCTAGTACCAGATACCTTCATTAACCATTGACTACCGTTTAATGGACTAGCAACCCTAGTATATCCATCTTCTGACACCATATCATTTGTACCACTGCTATCGTCTGAACTTGCTCCTATAATATTATTTCCCGGAGCATAGATGTCTACGCCAGGCCCACAGTTACTAAATTCACTTTTATGTTCTTTACCGCCTTGGTATGTAATATCTAAAGAACCAACCATAAATGCTTCTGTATCGTATGGACTACCTCCTCTATGATAATAGTAAGTTACTCCGTTTATAACTACACGGTTATCCCAGTCTTGATCACCTTCACTTGCAGTGTAGTAATAACTATTTCCGGAAGCAATACACACATGAATGCCTGCGTCTATAAGTTCCTGAATATCAGTATCAACTGATGAAATTCTTAAAGGTATTTTTCTGTTTGTGCCACTACTAAAAATCTTTTCTATTATTCCAGCATTATCTCTAAGATTTGCATCAGATGCAAATCCACTATCACCATAGTTCCAAGTGCCTCCTCTATAGGTTCCACTTGATGGTGTATTTGATAGGTTAGAATTATATCCCCAACTCATGTTTACAATAGTAGGACGTTTTAATCCTGTTGCAGGGTCTACAGGTTTATTATTGTGCCAACCTTTTATTACATCAAAACAGTTAGATACAGAAATACCTGTACTACTATCGCCTGTACCTTCTAGTCCTGAAACTTTTATTGAGTAAATGTGTGCATCTTTTGCCCAGCCCATTGTACGGCCTGCTACTGTACTTGTAACATGTGTGCCGTGCCCATCATAGTCTCGATAATGATTTGCATTTTGAGAGCCTGCTACGCCACTAGCTGAATACCAATCAATTGGTTTTATCCTGCTCACACCGTTAGCATCAGTAAACTCAACATGTCCTGTATCAATTCCTGAATCTTGTATTACTACATCTACACCTTTTCCTGTTAGATTGTAGTTAAATGGTCTAGTCGAACTTGTCACTCCGCTACCCCAAACATCTTCTTTTGTAGTTGCTCGTAGCATACCCCAATTTAAATCACTGCCTGTTACAGCTGAAGTTTTACGCCAAGTACCGGTTTGTACTGCTTGAGTACCAATTTGTACATCGTCTCGATTTTCTGGTGGTTCTTGTATATCTAGCACACGTTCGTCTTTAAGAAGCTCAGTAACTTCTGCTTCTTCTAAAATATAGTGTGTGTTGCGTTGTGATAATGGTCTAGCGTTAGCTACTTCAACCATTCTATTTGTTATTAAACCACGCCCAATGCCTGCTTGCATTTCATCGTCAAATTCAGCATAGTCTACACCACGCTTGAGACTAATAATATATTCTTTTTCAGCCATGTGCTACTAATCCTAAGTTACAATATTAATAGTGTTGCCCATTCCACTGTGTGCAGTACATTGGTAATAGATAGTGCTCGGTGCCGTCATTGGTACTGTCCAAGTTATAGTTCCATTTGTTTGTGTATTGTTAGTTACCCCTGTATTGTAAGCTGAACCACCGTTGCTTTGCCTTAGCTGGAATGGATGACCTCCTGCATTAACAACAAATTTGTATGTTTCACCTCTACGCACATAAAGTACTGGATCATTTTCTGCACCTAGTGGAAAGTATCTTGTGTCTTGTGCAAATACGTAGTCGCTTGAACCATTAGATGTAATATTAAATGTTGAAGTAGGGTCAGGAGCGGATGTAATGTATCCAGCACCGTTAGTCAACTGATTGTTGTTTGTTGGAACATCATCACTAAGTGTTATAGTTTTCCATGCACTAGCTATTCTTAACTGTAATTTTGTTAGTGTTGAGTTATAAATTACATCACCAGTTGATGCTGTAAGAGCATCACGCTCTGCTGTAGTAAAACTTTTTATCCTAAGTTGGCTACTTCCAATAATTACTGCACCTTGTGCATTAAGTTCTATATTAGTAGCTGATGTAATCTTTGGACTACCAACTGCTGTGCTAACAAATTTATTTGCTCTAACCGTATTATTAACTACAAGATCGTTTTCTACAGTTAAATCACTTTGTATTACCATTGCAGGAGTTACTGTAATGCTACTACTATCGTTAGTATCCATTACGCTACCAGTAAGAGTAAATGCTCCTAGTGAGCCGCCTCCACCGCTTTGTGCTACCCATGCATAGTC